>TARA_R110000772_G_scaffold41808_1_pt1 | contig 191493 bp, 165 predicted proteins | sample TARA_R110000772 | Tara Oceans TARA_R110000772 (sample SAMEA4397948) | marine metagenome | biome: Polar Biome; feature: [SRF] surface water layer (ENVO:00010504); material: water (ENVO:00002006), including particulate matter (ENVO:01000060) such as... | depth 5 m | reverse complement strand
GCGACGCAGGAGATCGCGCGCAACGTGGAACAGGCGGCGGCCGGCACCCAGGAGGTGTCGTCCAACATCATCCAGGTCACGGAGGTCGCGGGCCAGTCCGGCGAGGCGGCGTCGCAGCAGTTGGAGGCGGCGGCCCAGGTCAAGTCGGGCATCGACCACATGAACGGCCGCCTGCTGGAGATCATCCGCGACAGCCAGGATCCGGACTATTCGACGCGCCATCCGATGGGGCAAAGGATCGCGGTGACGGTGGCCAGCGTGACCAAGGAGACGACGTTGCACAGCCTGTCCATGGGCGGCGGCGTGGTGCTTGACCGGGGGCTTGAGGTCACGGAAGGCGACACCTTCACCATCGACCTACTGGACCTTGGGACCTACGAGGCGTCCATCGTCGCCAAGACCGAGGATCATACTCATGCGCGTCTGGATATGAATGACGCGGATGCGGAACGCCTCATGGCGTTTGTCCGGTCCTTGGCTTAGATCGCCATTGCTGAATTGCGGTTTCCGGGGCCGCCGGGGGATTACACCTCCGGCGTGCCCGGTCCGCCCGTGAAGCGGTAGTAGTACCACAGCATCAAGGCGGCGGTGGACCGCCAGGGCCGCCAGCGCTCGGCGATGAGGGCCAGTTCCTTGGGCTTGGGGCGAGCCTCCAGGCGCATCAGGCGGGCGGCTGATTCCGCCAGCGCCAGATCGCCCGACGGCATGACGTCGGGCCGCTGCAACGCGAACATCAGGTAGATTTCCGCCGTCCATTGGCCGATGCCCTTGAGCCGCGTCAGGGTTTCCAGAACCTCGTCGTCGGGGGCCTGGCGCAGGCTGTCGAAATCAAGGTCCCCCGCCGTCACGGCCTCGGCCACGCCGCGGATGTATTTTACCTTGGGGCGAGACAGGCCGAAGGCGCGCAGGTCGTCGTCGGACTTGCCGAGAACGGCCTCGGCATTCACCGTGCCCAATCCGGCCTCGACCCGGCGCAGGATGGCGGCCCCGGCATGAGCGGATACTTGCTGTCCGATGATGCTGGCGACGATGGCCGGAAACCCGTCCGGGCGGTGGCGGGGTAGGGGGGCGCCGGCTTCCGCATAGGCGCGGGCCATGAATTCGCACTGATCGACCAGTTCCAGAAGACCGGGTGTGGCGGGCATGGCGGCGTCCTATCCCAGGGTGCCGGAAAGGGCATGGGACATCACCCCATGCAGGGCGGGGGCATCCACGGGGACCGGATTTTCCCGGGCGGTAACATCGCCGGCGGCGGTTGCCGCCAAGGTCTCCAGATCGTCCGCGCCGACCCCCAGGCCGTCCAAAGTATGGGGGATTTGGAAGGTCTCGCGGATCGCCAATGTCCAGTCCATCAGGCCGGTGAAATCCGCGCGGGGCAATCCCATGCAGCGGGCCAACACGGCACAGCGGTCGTCGATGGCGGCCCGGTTATGGTCCAGCACATAGGGCAGGACCACGGCATTGGTCAGGCCGTGGTGGCTGTCCTTGTGCGCGCCGATGGCATGCGAGATCGCGTGCACGGCGCCCAGCCCCTTGTTGAAGGCGACTGCCCCCATGGCGGCGGCGGCCATCATCTGGGTTCGTGCCTCGATGTCGCCGCCGTCGGCGACGGCGCGCGGCAACCAGGTCGCGATCAGGCGCATGCCCTCGGCGGCGATGCCGTCGCACAGGGGGTTGTAGGTGGTCGCGCAATAGGCCTCGATACAATGCACGGCGGCGTCCATGCCGGTCCAGGCGGTCAGGTTCGCGGGCAGGCCGATAACCAATTCCGGGTCGCAGATCACCGTGCGGGCCAGCAGATTGGTGTGATAGAGGATGCGCTTGGTCCGCGCGTCTTCGTCGGAGATCACAGCGGCATAGCCCATTTCCGATCCCGTGCCCGACGTGGTGGGCACCGCGATCAGGGGGGCGATGGCCGATCCATCAATTTCCCGGTAACGCGGCCCGCCCACGGCGTAATCCAGGGCCGGTCCATCGTGGCCTGTCTGCAGGGCGATGGCCTTGGCCGCGTCCATGGCCGATCCACCGCCGATGGCGACGATGCCGTCACGCCCGCTGTCCCCGAAGGCGGCGGCGCCGGCGGCGACGTTCGTCGCCGTGGGGTTGGATTTGACCTGGGAAAACACCTCGGAATCCAGGCCCGCGTCGGTCAAGGACGCCCCCGCCGCCGCGACGATGCCGGATGCCGCAAGACCCGCGTCGGTCACGACCAGGGGCCGCTTGATGCCCAGGCGCGCCGCCGTCTTGCCCAGTTCGACCAGGCGTCCGGGGCCGAAGCGCACGGCGGTGGGAAATGGCCAGTTGGCGGTCAGTCGGGCAGTGTCGGCGGTCATGACGAGAGGCACCCAGTCGGTCGGTTGCGGGGGCGCCAGTTTCCCCAGGCCGGGGTTAAATGTCCACCGCCCTAGAAATCGACCGTCGCCAGCGCGCGGCTCACCTTCGCCTGAGCCCAGGTGACGGGGGACGCCGGCGGCTGATCCGCCGATGGAACGCTCGTCCCCTGGCCGACCGAATTCAGTTCCACCGTGCCTGCCCGCGTGATCACCGTAACGGCGGTGCCGTCCAAAAGTGCCACCTCGAACGTCGTGTCCAACGTGCCGCCCCAGACCGTGGTTCCGCGGATGCCGATGGTCGCCGTGCTGGTGGCGACCGTCATGGCGTCGGGGTTCCGTGCGGCGATCGATCCGGACGCCGCCTTGAACGCGCCCGAAAGGAGACGCAGGGCGATGTTTTCCTTGGACGGCGCATCCTCGAAATCCGACAGGGCGAACATCGCCCGTTCGCCCAAGGTGATGATCGATCCGTCGCGAAGGGAAAATTCAAGTCGTGCACCGTCGCCGGTGGAAATCACATCACTGACGAGAACCTCGCTACCGACCTTCAGGGGCCGGGGCACCGCGCCCTGCAAGGCCACGGCGTCGTTCTTCAGGCGCAGGACCTTGCCTGCGACGTCACCCTCGGCCGCTTGGGCCGCAGGCCCCGTGATCGTCAGGAACAGGGCGGCAAGCAGCCCCATGACCAGTGTCCTGCGCATAAGCGATTCTCCTTCTCTCCCGGATCGGCGCCACCGCCGAGGCGATCTAAATCCACGTCCAATTGGGCGACAATGTGGCCTACCTTGGGGCTTTCGTCCATGGCTGGGTGGGTGTTAGTGATCCTGCGTGACGGCCCGGTATGGGGCTGCGGCGAAATGAGGGTAGACTGCCCCGGCAGTTAGGGAGCATCCGTGCCACGGCAAGACGACGAATTCGGGGTTGAAGGTCACGGTGGCGATCTCGCCGCCGCCCGGGCGCGTTTCGGCACGCCGCCGGACGGCTGGATCGATCTGTCCACGGGCATCAACCCGACGCCTTATCCAATGCCCGATCTGTCGCCCGATGCCTGGACGCGGCTGCCGCAATCATCTGGTCTGGATGCCTTGAAGGCGGCGGCGGCGGATGCCTATGGCACCGCCGGGCCCGACTTGATCGCCTGCGCCCCGGGGACCCAGGCGCTGATCCAGGCGCTGCCCCGGGTGCTGGGGGCCCGCCGGGTGGCGGTCCTTGGGCCCACCTACGCCGAACATGCGGCAGCCTGGCGGGCATCGGGGGCGGAAGTGGCAGAGGTGGCAGACTTGCCGCCGCCGGATCGGTCCCTGGTGCTGGTCAATCCCAACAACCCGGACGGCCGGGCGGTCGATCCGGGGCGGCTGACGGCCTGGGCCCGTGATGCGGCCGAGGCGGACCACTGGCTGATCGTCGACGAGGCTTTTGCCGATGTCCGCCCGGACATCAGCCTTGTCCCGGTCCTGCCCTTGGCGAACGTCATCGTCCTGCGGTCCTTCGGAAAATTCCACGGGCTTGCAGGCCTGCGCCTGGGCTTCGCCCTTGCCGCGCCGCGCATGGTGCGCCGCCTGGAGGCGGATATGGGGCCCTGGGCGGTATCCGGCCCGGCCCAGGATATCGGCGCTCGGGCGTTGGCCGATCAGGCCTGGGCGGCGGCGGAGCGCGCCCGTCTGGCGGTCCACATGGCCCGCCTGAGGGACCTTCTGACCGGCGCCGGTCTGGGCATCGTCGGCGGTACCGACCTGTTCGTACTGGCGGACCATGCCGAGGCCCTGACCCTCTACGAGCATCTGGTGGGGGCGGGCATTCTGGTCCGGCGGTTCCGGGCAAATTCAAAGTGGCTGCGCTTCGGCCTGCCGGGGCCGGAAGACCAGTGGCACCGCCTGGACAAGGCGCTGTCTGCCTTTGCCGGAACCACCCCGATCCCGGACCGTCGTCATGGCTGAGGCGATGGACGCCCTGGCGCGGGCGATCACCTGCCATCAGGCCGGCGATCTGAATGTCGCCGAAAAGGCCTACCTTGCGATCCTCGCCGATCATCCAGACCATGCCGATGCCCTGCACCTTCTGGGGCTGGTGTTCTACCAGAAGGGCGATGCGGCAACGGCCATGGCGCATATCCGCCGCGCCATCGGCATCGATCCCCGCGCGGCCATGTATCACGCCAATCTGGGCCGGGTTCTGATGGCTCAGGGACGGGCGGCGGAGGCCGCCGAGGCTTACCGCGAAGCCGTGGCGCTGGCCCCCAACGACGCCGCCGTGCATTCGGACATGGCGGCGGCCCTGGTGACCGCGGGCGATTTCGATGCCGCGCGGTCGCGCGCACGGCTGGCCCTGGAACTCGCCCCCGATCTGGCGCCGGCGCATCTCAATCTGGGGCTGGCTTTGCAGGGCGGCGGGGCGTCGGCGGCGGTCGGTGCCGAAGCCTGCTTCCGGCGCGCGGCGGCATGCGACCCCAATCTGGCCGACGCCCATCAGGCCCTGGGACAGCTGCATCAGGGACGTGGTGAGGACGACGCGGCCATGGAATGCTACCGTCAGGCGATCCGGGCAAACCCCGGCATGGCCGAGGCCCATTGCAATCTGGGTAATATCCTGCGCGAACGCCTCGACCTGAGCGCCGCCATGGCGCAGTACGACGCCGGCTTGGCGGCCGCCCCCGACACCGCCGCCCTGCATGCCAACAAGGGCGTGGCGCTGCACGAACTGGGGTGCTTCGACGACGCCCTGGCGTCCTACGAGCGTGCCTTGGCACTTGATTCGGACGATGCGGAATGCCGGCGTAACCGCGCCATGACCTTACTGTTGCTGGGCCGGTTCGCGGAAGGCTGGCCCGCCTATGAGGCCCGCTGGCGCACGGCCCGCTTCAAGGGCCAGGACCGGGGCGGAAAGGCGCCGCGCTGGACCGCCGCCGGTGCCAAGCCCGGGGCGAGGGTTCTGGTGCGGGCGGAACAAGGGCTGGGGGATACTCTGCAATTCGCCCGCTACGCGGCCCTGCTGGCGGCGGCCGGCCAACATGTGACTCTGGAATGCCCGGCCGCTCTGGTGCGGCTGATGGCGTCCCTGGACGGGGTTCTTCAGGTGGTGGAGCAGGGGGCCGGCACGCCGCCGCCCAGCCATGATTTTCAGATTCCCCTGATGTCGCTTCCCGGCGTCTTCGAGACGGACCTCACGACGGTTCCCGCCGACGTGCCCTATCTGCAGGCGTCCGCGCAGGATTGTGCCGCCTGGCGCCGCCGTCTGGAAAAACAGGCGGGTCCGCGCATCGGCATCGTTTGGAAAGGCAGTCCGGATCATCCCCGCGATCGGGTGCGAAGTCCCGGTCTGGGGCCGCTGCTGCCCTTGTTCGACCTGCCGGGGGCGACATTCATCTCGCTGCAAAAGGACGGCGCCACCGACCTGGCCGCCCATGGCGCCGCTGCCGTGGTCGACATGACGGGCGATTTGGGCGACTTCGCCGCGACCGCGGCGCTGGTCGAATGCCTTGACCTTGTCGTGACTTGCGATACGGCCGTCGGCCATCTCGCGGGGGCGTTGGGGCGGCCCGTGGCGATGTTGCTGCCCCATGTTCCCGAATGGCGTTGGCTGCTGGGCCGAGACGACACGCCCTGGTATCCGACGATGCGCCTGTTCCGCCAGCCGGCCACCGGCGACTGGGCCGGCGCGGTCGATGCCCTGGCCACCTATATTCGACGCCACTGGTTGTGAATTCGTGACAATAAATCCGTGAAACAAATCGTCTGACATGTAAAAGTTAGACCGAAGGACTTGGCGCGCGAAGAAGATCGTGGCACCCTTTTTCCCGGTTCTTTTCAGGCCGCCGACAAGAGCGGTTGTGATGCATGGGGAGGTGCATATGTCCGATGTCCAAAGCGGGGCGGAGGCTGATACCACGCCGTCCGAAGCCCAGCAGATCGACTACAACGCATTCGCCAACGAAATCCTGAAACGAGTCGAGGATTTGAGCCTGGAACTGGCCGACGTGGCCGGAGACGTGGAATCCATCGCCAGCCATTTCCAACAGCAGACGGGCATGGTCGATCAGATGCGGCAGAAGGCGCAGGAGCTGATCGATGCCTTCAACCGCATCGACGCCGCCGGCGGCGATACCTCGCGGGCGGCCCAGGAAGCCGGGGCGGTGATGAATGATTCCCGCGAACAGGTCACCAGCGCCGTGTCGCGCATCGCGGCCCTGGTCGATTCCGTAACCAACATCGAACACTCCCTGGGCGTTCTGGAAAATTCCCTCACCGGGGTCACCAAGATCACCCAGGACATCGAGGCCGTATCCAAGCAAACCAACCTTCTGGCCCTCAACGCCACGATCGAGGCGGCCCGCGCCGGTGAGGCGGGCAAGGGCTTCGCGGTCGTCGCGGGCGAGGTCAAGGCGCTGGCCAATCAGACCGGTAAGGCCACCGGCGCCATCGACGAGGCGGTCGCCGATCTGGTGTCCAACGTGTCCGGGCTGATGAACACCAGCCAGCAGACCATCGGCATGGCCGAGGAAGTGAACGCCGGCGTCGGTCAGATCAACAGCGCCGTCGACGGCATCGGCCAGTCCATCGGCACCATGGAAAACCAGATTGCGGAAATCGCCGGCGCATCGTCGTCGTCGCGCGAGCAATGCAACGGTTTCATCAACGAGATGGAACGTCTGGTCTCCAGCTTCAAGGAAACCGGCGAGAAACTGCAAACGGCGGAACAGCGCGTCGGCTCCCTGCTGGAGCGCGGCGAGGGGATGATCGGTCAGATCAACCTGGCCGGGCTTGAAACCTCGGACAGCCGATTCATCCGTGAAATCCAGTCCCGGGCCAACGAGATCGCCCGCCGCTTCGAAGCCGCCCTGGACGCCGGCGAGATTACCGAAGACGCCCTGTTTTCCGAAAACTACGAACCGATCCCCGGCACCAACCCGGAACAATGCATGACACCCTTCGTCAACTTGACGGACCGCCTGCTGCCGGACATTCAGGAACCCATGCTGACCTTCGACGACAAGGTCGTGTTCTGCGCCGCCGTCGACCGCAACGGGTTCCTGCCGACCCATAACATCAAGTTTTCCAAGCCCCAGGGGGACGATCCCGTGTGGAACAACGGCAACTGCCGCAACCGGCGCCTGTTCAACGACCGCACGGGTCTGCGTGCGGGCCAGAACACGCAGTCCTTCTTCCTGCAGACCTACCGCCGTGACATGGGCGGGGGGAACTTCGTTCTGATGAAGGACCTGTCGGCGCCGATCACCGTGCGCGGGCGCCATTGGGGCGGGTTGCGCCTGGGTTACAAGATCTGAGGCGGTTGCCCGCTGCCGGGCCTTCATAGATTGCGCCCGGGGCGCCTCATCTGTTAAGTCCAGCCCTGGAATTCATCCTTCCGGGCCGCCTTCCGGCGGTTCGGCGGCTTCGCCGATCGGAGAGACGTGAGAATGACAAGGCTATTGGTGCGCCTGGCGGCCATTCTGTTGCTGACGGTTGCCGTGATCTGGCCGGCGGGGCCTGTCCAGGCCCAGGCGGCTCAGGATTTCGAAGCCGGGGTCGCCGCGGCCAAGGCCGGCAGCCTGCCGCAGGCGATCGACCTGTTCACCAAGGCGATTGACGCGGGCACGTTGAACGATGGCGATCTGGCGCGGGTTCACAACAACCGGGGGGCGACCTATCGGCGCCTGGGTAACATCGATGCCGCGATCCGCGATTTCTCCCGCGCCATCAAGCTGCGCCCCAAGTATTTCCGCGCCTATGTGAACCGAGGGGCGGCCTACGGCGACGCGGGAAAGTTCAATGATGCGGAAGAAGACTATGCCGAGGCGGCCAAGCTTCGCCCCCAGGATATGTCGACGTTCATGGAACGCGCCAAGACCCGGGCCCAGAGCGGCCGCCTGGACACCGCCATCCTGGACCTCAACGAAGTGCTGCGTGTGCAGCCGCGCAACCGTGAGGCCCTTGTCCTGCGCGGCAAGTACTATCGGTCTCAGGGCGATTACAAGCGCGCACTCGGGGATTTTTCCTTGGCCATCGACCTGAAGGGCTCGGAACCGGATTATTTCACCGAACGGGGCCTGACTCAGGCCTATCTTGAGAATTATCCCGCCGCCTTGTCGGACATGAACATGGCCGTCAATCTGGGGGCCGGCGATCCGGAAAACTTCTATTACCGGGGGCTGGTTCATGGCGCGCTCGGCAACCACGTCAGCGCCATCGAGGATTACAGCCGCGCCATCGCGCTCAAACCGGGGTATCTGGCGGCGCTTTACGCCCGTGCGCTGGCCGCCCTCGGCGCAGGCAACGCCAAGATGGCGCGGGCGGACGCCCTGAAGGTTCTGGAACTGGACCCGGCCCACGGGGGCGCCGCACGGGTCATTAAGACCCTGGACGAACCGCCGGTTCGCTGACCCGCCGGTTGGGGGCGGGTCAGGGCGTCAACCTGTCCAACTCCGACAACAGCCTGCCGATCTGGTTGCGCCAGGACCAATCCTGCATGAAGGCGTTGGCCGCCTGTCCCCGGCGACGGGCACCGTCGCGGTCCTGATAGATATCTTCCAGGTTCTCGACGATTTCCTCGACATCGGACTCGCGCCAATGGTCGGCCCCCTGCGGGCCGAAGGTGACGGGCGTCTGCCGGGTCAGGGGATAACAATGGCCGCCCCCGTCCGGGCCGATCAGGTCCAGGTGGCCGCTGTTGGCCGACAGCACACAGGGCAGGCCGGATGCCAGGGCTTCCATGGCGACCAGGTTGGTGCCGCCCTCACAGCGGTTGGGGAACACCGCCGCGTCGCATTCGCGGAGCAGTGCCGGCATGTCGGCATTGAAGGTCGGGCTGAGGTCCGTATGGGCCCCTTCCGGCACACCCTGGGCGCGGACCCAGTCGTCGATGCAGTTCGGGAACGGTTGGTCCATGGCGGGCGGGCCGTCGACATGGGGACTTGCCGCCATGTCGGCCATGATTTCCGGCCAGGGATTCAGCCAGACAGTGACCAGAAGGGCGTCGGGATGGCGCGCCTGAAACCGTTTGAACGCGGCGACCACCAGGTCCTGGCCCTTGCGCAGTTCCAACTTACCGCCGGAAAACACCACGAAGCGGTCGCCGAACCGGCCCGTGCGCGGGCCGGGGGCGAAAGCGCCGGGGTCGATGCCCTGGAACACGCAGCCGACGCGGGAAAACCCCAGGTCGCGTAGAATGTCCGCGTTCCAGGTCGATCCCGCCATCATGATCTGGAAATGGGCGTTGCGGGCGGCCACGTCGTCGCCGAACACCATGTTCTCGAAAAACGTGAAGCCGACATTGGGTTCGCCCCGGAAGCGGCCGGCGGCCGGCGGTTCTTCCAGGTTGTTGCCAAGGGAGTGCAGAACATGCACGCCCCCGAGGGTCACGTTTCCCTGGGTGGCGCCGATCTGTTGTTCGATCTGACGTTGTTCCACCATCAGGGGCTGGAAAAGGGTGCGGTCGGTTGCATCGATCAATTCCGGCTGCATGGCGAATAGGGTGATCGGTTTGGGTGCCCCCCGGCGCAGGACTTCGCGCAGCAGGTTGGCTCCGAACACGCCCCAGCCGTGAACGGCGGAAGGCGGCCAGGTCAGGGCGATGGCGTTGATGGCCATGTCAGCTTTCCGCGGGGGGGTCCTTGGCGGTCACGATTTCGCCGTGCAGGGTGCAGGCGGGCTCGCACAGGCGCACGAAGTCCTCGGTGATCGACGCGGGCGTCTTGACCGTTTCCGGGTCTTCCCCGGGGAAGGCGCGGGCCCGCATGTTGGTCCGCGTCGCGCCGGGATTGAGGATGTTGACCTTGACGTTGGTCTTCACCGTTTCCTCGGCGTAGATCCTTGTCGCCATTTCCAGCGCCGCCTTCGACACGGCATAGGCCGACCAATAGGCGCGCGGCTCATGCCCGACCGTCGAGGTGACCATGACCACCCGCCCGGCGTCGGACGTGCGCAGCAGCGGGTCGAAGGATCGGATCAGGCGCCAGTTGGCGGTCGTGTTGATGGCCATGACCTTGTCCCAGACCTTGGGGTCCGTATGGGCCAGCGGGCTCAGGTTGCCCAGCATGCCTGCGTTGCCGACCAGGATGTCGAGCCTACCGTGGCGTTCGAAGATGGCGGCGCCCAGGCGGTCGATGGCGTCGAAATCGGTCAGGTCCATGGGCACCAGGGTGGCGCCTCGGCCCGATGCGGCGCGGACCTCGTCGTCCACTTCCTCAAGTGCGCCGGTGGTCCGGCCGATCAGGATCAACTCGGCGCCCTCGGCGGCGAAGCGCCCCGCCACGGCGCGGCCGATGCCCCGGGTCGCCCCGGTGATCACTGCGATCCGGTTTTCGAGACGGCCGCCCGGCAAAGGCCCTAACCCTCTTCCAGAAGGGACAACTGGCGCGGTCCCCGGTCCGCTTCGCGGTCGGTCAGGGGAATGGGATAGTCGCCGGTGAAGCAGGCGTCGCAATAGCGCGGGATTTCCATGTCGCGGCCGGTCTCGCCGACGGCGCGGTAAAGCCCATCCCAGGAAATGAAGGCCAGGCTGTCGACGCCGATGATGTCGGCCATGCCCTGAATGTCATGCTGGGCGGCGAGCAACTGCGAGCGTTCCGGGGTATCGATCCCGTAGAAGCAGGAATGGGTCGTCGGCGGGCTGGAAATCCGCATGTGGACCTCTGTCGCCCCGGCGTCGCGCACCATCTCGACGATCTTTACCGAGGTCGTGCCGCGGACGATGGAATCGTCGACCAGGACGACGCGCTTGCCCTTCAGTTCGGCCACGTTGCCGTTGTGCTTCAGGCGCACACCCAGGTGGCGGATGTTGTCCGTCGGCTCGATGAAGGTACGACCCACGTAGTGGTTGCGGATGATCCCCAGCTCGAACGGAATCCCCGTCTCGCGCGCGAATCCGATGGCCGAGGGCACGCCGGAATCCGGCACCGGCACGACGACATCGGCCTCGACGGGGGATTCGTGGGCCAATTCGGCGCCGATGCGCTTGCGCACTTCGTAGACGTTCTGCCCTTCGATGATGGAATCGGGCCGCGCGAAATAGATATGTTCGAAGATGCAGAACCGCCGCGTGCGGCTGGTGCCGAAGGGGTGGTAGCTGTTCACGCCGTTGGCGTCGATGACGATGATTTCGCCCGGCTCCACGTCGCGGATGAAGTCAGCGCCGATGATGTCGAGCGCACAGGTTTCCGATGCCAGAATGTGTGAGTCACCCAACCGGCCCAGGACCAGCGGCCGCACGCCCATGGGGTCGCGCACGCCGATCAGTTTTTTCTGGGTCATGGCGACCAGGGAATAAGCACCCTCGATCTGGCGCAAGGCGTCGATCAGCCGGTCGATGACATGGCCGGCGCCGCTCACGGCCATCAGATGGATGATGACTTCGGTGTCGCTGGTCGACTGGAAGATGTTGCCTCGTTCGACCAGGGCCTGACGCAGCTGGTAGGCGTTGGTCAGGTTGCCGTTATGGGCGACGGCCAGACCGCCGAATATGAATTCGGCGAACAGCGGCTGGATGTTGCGGATGAACGTGCCGCCCGAGGTGGAATAGCGCACATGCCCCATGGCGACGCTGCCCTTGAGGCGGGCCATGGTGTCCATGTCGTTGAAGTTGTCGCCGACCAGGCCGAGGGCCCGGTGGCTGTGGAACTGTTCGCCGTCATAGGCGACGATCCCGGCCGATTCCTGGCCCCGGTGCTGGAGCGCGTGCAGGCCCAGCGCGGTGTGGGCGGCGGCGTCTTCGTGGCCGGAGATGCCGAATACGCCGCATTCCTCGCGCAGCTTGTCGTCATCCCAGGGGGCGGCTTTGCGATGGGCCGACGCCGTGAAGGGAGACGCGGGCAGGAGCAGGGGAGAATTCATGTCGGGTATGTACTCCGGATCGGATCGCTTTTCATCGTTATTTTGCTCCGGCGCACTCGATTATTTGCTTTGGCCGGTGGCGTTTTCGATGGCGCGGTCCATGATCGCCCGCTCTTTCGAGCCATAGGCGTCCTTTGGTGTGGTTTTCCCGCCGTCAGCCGGCGGGGTGAACAGGCGCTTGAGGGCCTCGCCCTCGGTCTTGGGCAAATTGGGCATGCGCCCGGAAAAGCCCGAAGGGGCGGCTTCCTTCAGCTTGCCTTCCAGGTTGTCGGGAATCAGGCCGCGCAGGGTGTCCGATCCCCGCAGAATCAGGGGCATGGACTTGGCGTCGCGGATCCATTTCGGCTGTTCCTCGGGCGTCATCAGGAATTCGATGCCGAGGTAGATCAGGCAGACGATGAGGCCGCCCCGCACCAGGCCGAACAAAAAGCCCAGGGAACGGTCGAGCACGTTGAGCGAGCTTTGCTGAATGTGCTTGGCGATGGCGCGGATGATGAACGACAGGGAAAACAGGGTGAACACGAAGACCACGACGCCGGCCGCCAGATCCGCCACAAGCTGGATGGGGATCAGGTCACGGGCATAGGGCTGGACATAGGGAAAGCCGTAGATGGTCGCGAAAATGGCGCCGACCCAGCCGCCGATCGACAGGATTTCGTGCATGAAGCCGCGGGCATAGGCGAACACGGCGGATACCAGCAGCACCGCGAGGACGGCGAGATCAACCACGTTCACCGGCAGATCCTTAAGGGGTTCCATGTCGCGGTCCGCCTCCGGCGCCCGGTCACGAAGCGGACCGGGCGGGCTGTTTGGGCGCCGCGCCTGTTTCGAATAGGGTCACAAGGTCGTCCAACCGTTCCAGCGCCTTCACCGTCAGGCCCGCGTCGCGGGCGGCCGCCCCTTCCTTGCTTTTGCCCCGGACCCTCGGCACGAAGGCGCCGGTAAAGCCCAGCTTGCCGGCTTCTTTCAGGCGCACATCCGTGCGGCTGACGGGGCGGATTTCCCCGGACAGGCCGATTTCGCCGAACACCACCGTTTCCGGCGGCAGGGCCACGCCCGTCAGGGACGACACCAAAGCCGCGGCGACGGCAAGGTCCGCCGCCGGCTCGCCGATGCGAAGCCCGCCGGCCACGTTTAGGTACACGTCGCATGCCCCCAGCGCAAGGCCGCACCGGGCTTCGAGAACGGCCAGGATCATGGACAGACGGCCGGAATCCCAGCCGACCACGGCGCGCCGCGGCGTGCCGAGCGATGAATGTGCCACCAGGGCCTGAATTTCCACCAGCACCGGGCGGGATCCTTCGATCCCGGCGAATACGGCCGAGCCGGCCTCACGGCCGTCGCCGTCGTCACGGTCGCCCAAAAACAGGGCGGAGGGATTGGTGATTTCGTTCAGGCCGCCGTCGGTCATTTCGAACACGCCGATCTCGTCGGCCGGGCCGAAGCGGTTCTTGACAGCGCGCAGGATGCGGAACTGGTGGCCGCGCTCGCCCTCGAAATACAGCACCGTATCGACCATGTGTTCAAGCACGCGGGGGCCGGCGATGGTGCCTTCCTTGGTGACATGGCCGACCAGGATCAGCGCAAAGCCCCGGCGCTTGGCCAGGCGGATCAACTCCTGGGCCGAGGTCCGCACCTGGGCAACCGTGCCGGGGGCCGATTCCAGGGTATCGACGAACATGGTCTGGATGCTGTCGATGATGACCAGGTCCGGGCCGCCGGGAGCGTCCAGGGTGGCTACGATGTCGCGCACATTGGTTGCCGCCGTCAACTGCACCGGGGCGTCGGACAAGCCCAGGCGCCGGGCGCGCAGACGAAGTTGTTCGACCGCTTCCTCGCCCGAGATATAGGCGGTTGAATGATTGGCGGCCAGTTTGGCCGCGACCTGCATCAGAAGGGTCGATTTGCCGATCCCCGGGTCGCCGCCGACCAGCACGGCGGAGCCCTGCACGAGACCGCCGCCGGTGACGCGGTCGAACTCTTCCATATTGGCGGTCCAACGCGGCGGCTGGGGATTCTCGCCCTTCAGACCGACGAATTCGATCCTGCGGCCCTTGCGGCCGGTGCCCAGGCCCTTGGGCGTGGCGTCGCCCTGGGATTCCTCGACCAGGGTGTTCCAGGCGTCGCAGCCGTCGCACTTGCCGGACCACCGATGATGGACGGCGCCGCATTCCTGACAGACGTACTGGCTCGCCGGGCGCTTGGCCAATGGAACCTTGCCTTTCCGGGGTGATCGAGATGGACAGTTCGAATTCGTTTCTCATATCGCGTGGGGCGGGCAGGGGCAAGGCAAACCCGGGCCGCCACTACCTGCGAATCTTGCCCGAATCTCGGTTTGCCGCCATAAGAATGCGGTCGGGAGGGCATCATGAACGACGATAACGACACAGCAGCGAACCTCACGCCGGCCGCGGCCGAGCGCCAAGTCGACCGAGGCATGACGTTGGCGGAGCGCATGGATCTGGACGGGGCGCTGGCCGACTTTACCGCCGTCGAGGCTGCCTTGCGCTTTTCCCCCGACCCGGCAGCGCGGGTGCAATGGGCGCGATCCCTTAACGGCCTCGGCTTTATCGACATGATGGATGCCAAGGCAGCGCGGGCCGCCGTGCCGGAACTGGACGCGGACGCGGAGCAGGCCTTTCGTTGGGGGCTGAAACAGGCGCTTGCGCGGTTCGACCAATCCCTCGCAATTCAAGGCGAGCCGACCTATCGGACCTATGCGGCGGGCAACAGGGCCTATGCCCTGGCCCTTCTGGACCGCACCGACGACGCGCGGGAGGCCTTCCAGCGCCTGTTCGCGGAGGGCGGGCACGCGGCCTATGACGGCCAAGTGCGGGATACGGAACGCCACCCGATCCCCGAGGACCGGGCGGTCCGGCGTCTGATTGACGACGTTTGGCATGAAATGGGCGAAACCTGAACGGCAGGCCCTTGAACTTCCTGCGGTTTTCTCCGAAGAGTTAAGGCAAGGAGCGGCGCGGACGATGATCCGGCCGCAAAATCAATGAACGCGTTTCGGGAGGACATCATGGCCGACGACAATTTCTTCAATCTTCACGACCTTTCCCAGGGCATCCATCGCGTGCTCTGCGACGGCATCGAAACCCGCATCTTCCCGGGCGACCAGGCCATGCTGTCCGTCGTGCGGGCGGAACCCAACGCCCAGGGCAGCATCCACAGCCACCCGCAGGAACAATGGGGGGTGATGCTCGAAGGATCGGGCGTGCGGACCCAGGACGGCAAGGAATTCCCGGTGAAGGTGGGGGATTTCTGGTGTTCGCCCGGCGGGGTGGAGCACGGCTTCAAGGCCGGGCCCGGGGGGGCCGTGATCCTCGATATCTTCTCGCCGCCGCGCGACGAGTACAAAAAGGCGGGGGCGGGATTTTCCGGCTAGGGAGGATCGCGCGCCAGCCTATTTCAAATATTTTGCGAAGGCGTCCGACGCCAGGGCGCATTTTGCGGGCGGATAGTCTCTTGAATCCATGGGGATCGCCAAGCGAATACCCGTGACAGAAGGCTGTTCGAGCCGGGAGTTCAGAATGATCCCGACGCGCCGCGCGACGCCCGCAAGAATCTGTTCATCGAACACGTCGATATCCTGGAATGCCTTGCTGAGTTCCACGTTCAGAGTGCTCAGGATATGGGGTAACTGTCGGCACACGTTGGCAACATTGTCCTCGTCCTTGACGAAGATAAACGGCATCACGTGGCTCGGGCCGCGTTTCCATTTGCCGAGGCTGCGTGGAAGGGTGACGTGGCGCAGAACAACGGCCACGGGTGCTGTCGCGGCCTCTCGCTTCGTTGGCTTGAATTCGGGCAGGGGCATGTCCTGCGGGGCCGACGTTGCCTTCGGCGTGTCTTTGCCATCCGCATCCTCTTTTGGTGGGGCGGCGGAATCTTGGCCGGCGGAATGCTCTGCGCGCTCAATATCTTCCGCCGTGTGTGTCCCGCCAATGACGAGGGCGGCGATGACCCCGACCAATAGGATTGTCAAAACGAGACCCAGGCCGATGAAGTATTTGGGGTTCTTGAACAGAAGGTAGATGGCGTTTTTCGTGGCGGCCGAACCGGTGGCGCGCCGGTTCTTCCGGCGTTTTTTTCTTTTCTTACCGGCCAGATAGGCCTGGGCCATTTCCTGTCGCTGGGTCTTGATTTGGCGCAGCATGGCGATTGCGGCGTCCGTTGGGACGGCACCACCCGACTGGGCCAACAGGTCGTCAAGTTGCCGGGTTAATTGTGCAACCTGAAGCTCGTCATTATCCCGGGTGAACAACTGCCGGATCACGATCATCATGCAGGCGCGCAGGTTATCCGACGTTTGGGCGGTGCGGATCACCGAGACCAAACCTTGATCGGGGTCTTCAAAGACTTTTTCCCAATCGGTGACGCCATCCGGTGTTTGCGGAAAGGCCGGCTTGTTCGTTTCACCCATTTTCATCACATTCTTTTTCAGGTGCGATGCCCATAAGACAGGCCGCCGCCCGCCAACCATTCAATTGAGGGGCGGGGCGTCTCAGGCCCGCACCTGCATCTTGATCGGCCCATCGACGCGGCCGTGGACGAATTGGTCGACGATCGGGTTGGCCGCCGCCTCGGCGGAATCCGGATCGCCGGCCCAGACGATCTTGCCTTGATACAGCATGGCGATGCGGTCGCCGGTCTTGCGCGCCGATTCCATATCGTGGGAGATCGACAGCGCCGTGGCACCTACCTCGCGATTCACGTGGACGATCAACTCGTTGATCATGTCGGCCATGATCGGGTCGAGGCCTGTCGTCGGTTCGTCGAAAAAGATGATTTCCGGGTCCGTGGCGATGGCGCGGGCGAGTCCCACGCGTTTCTGCATGCCGATGGACAGATCCGACGGCCAAGCGTCGGCCAGGTGTGGCTTGAGGCCGACCAGGGCGAGCTTCTTGAGGGCGATTTCGCGCGCTTCGCCGCGCCCATATTGCCCCCGCGACAGCAGGCCGAAGGCGACGTTTTCCCAGACAGGAAGGGAATCGAACAGGGCGCCGCCCTGAAACAGCATGCCGACCTGGCGGTTGACCTGGTCGCGCGCCGACGCCGACATGCCCGTTACTTCCTTGCCGTCGATCTTGATGGAGCCCGCGTCGGGCCGAAGCAGGCCCAGGATGCATTTCAGCGTCACCGACTTGCCCGTGCCCGAACCGCCGATGATGACCACGCTTTCGCCCTTGGAAACCTCCAGATCGACCCCGGTCAGGACCTTCTTGGTCCCGAAGGCCTTGGTCACGCCGCGCAATTGGATTTTCGGCTCGACCATGGTGCCCGCCTTACAGGCCGAAGAAGGCTTCGGTCAGGATGTAGTTGAAGCAGAGGATCAGGATCGAGGACGAGACCACGGAATTGGTCGTCGCCGCCCCCACGCCCTGGGCGCCGCCCTTGGAATAATAGCCGTGGTAGCAGCCCATCAACGCCACCAGGAAGCCGAACACCGATGCCTTCACAAGGCCGGAAATGACGTCCAGCGGTTCCAGGAAATCCCAGGTGTTCTGCAGGTAGATGGCCGGGTTGAAGCCCAGCTTGTAGACCGACACCAGAAAGCCGCCGAACACGCCGATGATGTCGGCGACGAAAATCAGAATCGGCAGCATGATCACCCCGGCGATGATGCGTGGTACTACCAGGTATTTGAAGGCGTTGGTCGAGAGCGTCGTCAGCGCGTCGATCTGTTCGGTCACCCGCATGGTGCCGATCTCGGCCGCCATGGACGCACCCACACGCCCGGCGATCATCAGCCCGCCCAGCACGGGAGCCAGTTCGCGGGTGATCGACAGGACGACCACGTTGGCGATGGCGCCCTCGGCCGAGAAACGGGCGAAGCCGGTATAGCTTTGCAGTGCCAGCACCATGCCCGCGAAGATCGCCGTCAAGCCGACCACCGGCAGGGAGAAATACCCGATCTCGACCATCTGGCGGATCATGATGCGGGGGTAATAGGGCGGTAGGAAGCAATGGGTGACCGCGGTCGCGGCGAACATGATGAGCCGCCCTGCGGCGCCGAGAAAGGCCAGGAAGACCCGGCCGATGGCTTGCAGGAGCTTCATCGTGTCTAAGCCGCGCCGTCCGCGTAGACGCGGTGATACCGGCGGCCGAGCGAGGTCAGAATTTCATAGCCGATGGTTCCGGCCTGGGTGGCCAGATCGTCGACCGTGTGGCGGGGGCCGATCAGGTCGACCGTCATGCCGGGCCGGCACTGGGCCTCGGGTACGGCCGTCACGTCGATGGTGATGAGATCCATGGATACCCGTCCCACTAGGGGCGCCTCGTAGTCCCCGATATACGCCGTTGCCCGGTTGCCGAGAGAACGGAGATAGCCGTCCGCATAGCCCACGGGCAGGGTCGCGATGCGGGAAGGGCCCGCGATCCGGTGGGTGGCACCGTAGCCAACGGTCTCGGCACTGTCAACGTCCCGCACCTGCAGGATTTTTGCTTTCAGACGAACGACTTGCGCCATGGGGTTGGGGCTGCCGGGGGTCGGGTTGACGCCGTAGAGGGCGACCCCCGGGCGGGCCAGATCGAAGTGATAATCGGGCCCGAGGAACACGCCCGACGAATTTGCGAAGGACGCCTGCCCCATGGGCAGATGTGCCCTGGCGTCCCGGAACAGGGCAAGCTGCTGGGCGTTCTGCGGGCTGTCTTCGTCGGCGGAGGCGAGGTGGCTCATCACGATTTGGATGTCGAGGCCGTCGAGCAAGGAGGGGTCGGCCACCACGCGGGCGTACTCCCGCCGGTCCAGGCCCAGGCGGCACATGCCCGTGTCGACATGCAGGACGCAGGGCAGGGGCTTTCCCGCCTGGGCGCAGAAGGCACGCCAGCGCGCGGCGTCGCCCAGGCAGTTGAGGGCGGGGATCAGGCCGTGTTCCAGGAACGCGTCCTCGGCCCCGTCATGGGCGCCGTTGAGGACATGGATGCGGGCGTCCGTCAGATGTCCGCGCAAGGTCACGCCTTCGTCCGCATGGGCGACGAAAAAATCGCGCGCACCTGCCGCCCACAGCGCCTTGGCCGCCGGGCCGATGCCGATGCCGTAGGCGTCCGCCTTGACCACGGCCGATGCCGTGGCGCCGCCGGTAAGCCTGTTGGAAATAAGCCGGTAATTGGCCTGAAGGGCGGCCAGATCGACGGTCAATACAGCACCGGCCAGGCGCGCGTCGACGCCGCCGGATTGCCGTTCGTCAGTCGTCGCCATGGAAACGCTGGCGGTAGGGATGGTCCTTCGACAGGTTTCCGAACCGCGTGAAGGCGCCGTTGAAATGCATGGGCACGTTGCCGATGGGGCCGTGGCGCTGCTTGGCGACGATTACTTCGGCAACCTGATGGATGTCCTGCAACGCACCTTCCCAGCGCTCCAGACGTTCGACCAGCTTGCTGTCGTCCTCGTCGGCGCGGCGCGACGGCTTCTTGCGCTCCATGTAATATTCTTCGCGGTAGATGAACATGACCACGTCGGCGTCCTGTTCGATGGACCCTGATTCACGAAGGTCCGCCAACTGCGGGCGCGGCGGGTCGCGTTGTTCGACCGTTCGCGACAATTGCGACAGGGCCAGCACGGGGACCTCCAGTTCCTTGGCCAGGGTCTTCAGACCGCGGGTGATTTCCGACACTTCCTGGACGCGGCCGTCGCTGCGACTGGTTGAGGAGCCGGACACCAGCTGAAGATAATCGATCACGATCAGGCCCAGATTGTGGCGGCGTTTCAGGCGCCGGGCACGGGTGCGGAGCGCACTGACGGTTAGCGCCGGGGTGTCGTCGATGAACAGCGGGATATTGTGCAGGGTGGTCGAGGCGCTGACCAGCTTGGTGAACTCATCGTTCTCCAGAAGCCCCTTGCGGATGCGATCGGAGCCGATTTCCGCCTGTTCCGAAAGAATACGGCTGGCCAACTGTTCCGCCGACATTTCCAGGGAGAAAAAGCCGACCACGGCGCCCTCGGCTCCTTGGGTGCGGGAATGGTTCCAGGCCACGTTGAAGGCAATGTTGGTGGCCAAGGCCGTTTTGCCCATGGAAGGCCGGCCGGCCAGGATGATCAAATCCGACGAATGCAGGCCGCCCAGCAGCGCGTCCATGTCGATGAAGTCGGTGGCCACGCCGGCCAGACCGCCGTCGCGCTTATGCGCCAGTTCGGCGGAGTTGATGGCGGCGACGACCGACGACTTGAAGTCCTGGAACCCGCCTTCGTAATTGCCCGATGTGGCAAGGTCGTAGAGCGCCTGTTCGGCGCGCTCGATCTGGTCCGTCGCGGTCTCGTCGACCTCGCCGCCATAGGCGCCGTTGACCACGTCCTCGCCCAGGTTGATCAGCTCGCGTCTCAGATACAGGTCATAGACGATGCGCCCGTATTCGCGGGCGTTGATGACGGTGACGGCGCTGGCCGCCAGATCGGTGAGATAGGCCGGGCCGCCGATTTCCGTGAGGGAGTTTTCGTTCTCGAAAAACCGCTTCAGGGTCACCGGGTCGGCGATCTGGCCGTGATCGATGAGCTTTTCCGCCGCCTGATATACCTTGGCGTGCTGCTCGACGGCGAAGTGTTCCGGTTTGAGGAACTCGGCGACCTGCTCATACGCCCGGTTGTTGACCAGAAGGGCGCCGAGCAGCGCCTTCTCCGCATCCAGGTTGTGCGGCATGGAGCGAAAACCCGCCGCCGCGCCGTGGTCGTGACCGCCGCCCGGGGTGCCGCGATGGGGGGCGTCGTCGTGGTACGGGTCTTCGGCGTGCGACAGGGTGTCTTCGGGGGGATCGGTGAGGGTCGTGTTCATGGCTTACTGATTACCGAATGCCGCACCGGCGAGGTAGGGGCGGGTGTGGGGATAAGTGCTTCACCGGGGATCAATTCCATACCCGACGGTAGGAATGTGAGTATGGGGATGGATTGTGGATAAATTCAAGGCGGCCGGTCGAACGCCGGGGCAGGCGCGGTCTTGGGGCTTCTGGCGTCAGGCGGCGGCGCCGTCGCGGGTCGATGCCTTTTGCCGGCGATTCGCCCGCTTCTCCCATTCGGTGATGTAGTCGCGGGTCAGCGGCAGCACGTCACGCTTCTTCGCCAGTTGGATCTGGAACACCACGTTGTCCATGTTTCGGAACGAACATTCGCTGGCCGCCAGATAATATTCCCACATGCGGCAGAAGCGTTCATCATAAAGCGCTTTGGCCTCGTCGCGCCGCTTATGGAAGCGGTGGCGCCAATGCTTCAGGGTTTCCGCGTAATGCAGGCGCAGGATTTCCACATCCGTGGTGATCAGGCTTGTCTGTTCGATGCTGCGCATGACCTCGGACAGGGCCGGAACATAGCCGCCGGGAAAGATGTATTTGCGGATCCACGGGTTGGTCGCGCGCGGAACCTCCGACCGCCCGATGGTGTGGATCAGCGCCACGCCGTCGTCGGTCAGAAGGTTCCTCACGGTGTCGAAGTATTCCAGGAAATAGGTGATGCCGACATGTTCGAACATGCCGACGGACACGATGCGGTCGAAGGTGCCCGTCTGTTCCCGATAGTCGCGCAAATGGAATTCAATCCGGTCCGACAGCCCCGCCTTGGCCGCCCGCTCCCGGGCCACGCCGAGTTGTTCCGTCGACAGGGTCAGGCCCGTGACCTGGGCCCCCAGTTCGCCGGCCAGATAGATGCCCAGGCCACCCCAACCGCAGCCGATGTCCAGCACCTTCATGCCGGGCTCGATCATTAGTTTGGCCGCCAGATGGCGCTTTTTGTTCAACTGCGCGGTGTCCAGGCTGTCCTGCGGCGTTTGGAAATAGGCGCAGGAATATTGCCGGTCGCGGTCCAGGAACAGCTCGTACAGCCGCCCGTTGAGGTCGTAATGATGGGCCACGTTCTTCCGTGCCCGCGACGCCGGATTGTATTGCTGCACGCGGCGGAACAGGGTGTCGGCGGCGGCGACCCAGGACATCATCGGGTGTTCGCCGCTGTTGTCCATGTTGGCGGTGATGAAATCCAGGAAATCGAAGATCGTGCCGTCCTCGACCGTGAAGGTGCCGTCCATATAGGCCTCGCCCAGGTACAGGCCCGGGTTGAAGAACAGCTTCCAATGGAGGGACGGGTCGTGAAATCGGATGGTCAGATTGGCGCCGGGTGAGCCGGAAAAGACGTGTTCACGTCCGTGGGCGTCGATGGCCGTCAGTCTGCCGGTCTGGACGATATGGCGAAGAACATGCGCAAACAGCATTTTCCACCTCCCCCGGGGCAGGAATGCCAGTTCTTACCCCTGGGCGTTTCCCTGAAACGCAAAAGCAACCGCGGGAATTTATAATTGTTCTAAAAAATACCGGTGGTGTCAATCCGCCGTAATCCGCGGTGCCCGGACACGAAAAAAGGCGGCCCCAACGGGACCGCCTTCTTTCACCTGTTCCGCCGGATGGGCGGGAAGGCTTACTTGTCTTCGTCGGCCTCAGCAGCGGCTTCCGCGGCGGCGGCAACGGCGCGGGCTTCGGCATCGGCCTTTTTCTTGGCGGCGGCTTCGGCCTCGTCGGCGGCGTCCTCGGCGGCTTCGGCGACGGCCTCACCGGCGACGTCTTCCTCGAACACGGCGTCGGCCTGGGCGGCGACGGCTTCGGCGGCCTCGGCGGCGATGTCGGCGGCTTCCTTGGCGTCATCGCCGACAAGGGCCACGCCGGTGTCGGACTGGACCTGGGCCTCGTCCGGCGTGCGGGCGACGTTGGCGGTGATCGTCACCGTGACTTCCGGGTGCAGGCGCACGATGACGTCATGCAGGCCCAGGGTCTTGATCGGGCGGGCCAGTTCGACCTGGTGGCGGGCGACGGTGAAGCCCGCGGCTTCCAGGGCCTCGGCGACGTCGCGGGCGTTGACCGAACCGTACAGCTGCCCGGCCTCGCCGGCCTGACGGATCAGAACGACCTTTTCGCCGTCCATCTTGGTTGAGACGGCTTCCGCTTCCTTGCGGTTTTCCAGGTTCTGGGCTTCAAGCTGCGCCTTCTGGGCCTCGAACACGCGCTTGTTGTCTTCGGTCGCGCGCAGGGCCTTCTTCTGGGGCAGCAGGTAATTGCGGGCAAAGCCGGCCTTGACTTTAACCACGTCGCCCATCTGGCCCAGTTTCTCGATACGTTCCAACAGGATCACGTCCATTGCGATCTCTCCTAATTAATCATCATGCGGCGAGGTGCCGCCTGCGGGGCCGGTCAGCCGATGACGGATGCCGCCCCATTGTTCCAGAACGCCGACCGCGGCGGTCACAAGAAGACCGGCCCAGCCGACAACGAAAATTAGAAAGTAGACAGCCACCAGGGCCAACATCCCGTTCCGGATCCGCCGCGCCCAGTGGTGGATGACGGCGAGGCCCAACAGGAAGAACGGTACGGCCAGGGCCAAGGTCAGGTTGCGGGCGAGGAACTGAACCTCGCCGCTTGCGACCAGGGACACCAGGGCCGCCCCCACCATGGCCCAGGAAATCCATTCCGGCAGAACCATGTTGGCGTAGCGCGGGGTCGGGCGCAGGTTACGCCCCATCCGGGCCAGGATGGCCTGCGCCACGGCGGCGCTGACCAGGGCCATGATGACCCAGCTCGATCCCAGGGATGCCGGCAGAAGCGGGCCGTAAAGCGCCACCATCTCGTCGCGCGCCGCCTGCGGCGTGTTTGGCGACACGGCCGCCAGAACGTCGGTCAGACGGTCGGTGACGATGGTGCTGAGACCTGTGCCGTTGGCGTAGAACACCAGACCCGCCAGAAGCATCATCGTCGCCGCCATGCCGGACAGGCCGGCGACGATCGGACCCGGGGCCATCCATTCCGTATGGCCGTCGGGTGCCGTGCGCTGAAGCATGGCTTGCCGGATCACGGTCCAGGCCGGCAGCAGGTGGACCAGGGCGAAGACCCCGGCCACCAGCACGCCGCCCAAAGCCGTCGCCGCGACGAAACCGCTGACCGTCGCCACCGTGCCCGCCGTCGCGCCGAAGGCGAAACCGGCCATGTAGATGGGCAGGGCGGCAACATAGAACAGCAACAGCCCACCGGGGGCGCCGTTCAGGGCCGGCATGGCCGCCACCAGGCTTAAAAGACCTGCACAGATGGCGATCAGGTACGATTTCGGCATCGGCTTAAGTATCCCTGTTCCGTGCCCCGTTTCGCGGGGCACGGTTAGCAGTTACTTCACCACGTAGGGAAGCAAGGCAAGGAAGCGGGCTTGTTTGATGGCTTTGGCAAGTTCACGCTGTTTCTTGTTGGAAACGGCGGTGATGCGCGAGGGGACGATCTTTCCGCGTTCGGAAATGAAGCGGCCCAGCAGGCGCGTGTCCTTGTAATCGATCTTCGGGCCGTTCGGCCCGGCGAACGGGCAGCTTTTACGGCGCCGATTGAAGACCGGCCGGGCGCTACGGCCGGCGGGCTTTCCGGATTCTTCACTCATGCGTCGTCTCCTCTGTCGCGATTGCGACCGGAGTCGCCACCATCAAAATCAGGGCGCGGGCCACGGTCGGGGCGGTCGCCCCGGTCAGGACGGTCGCCCCGGTCAGGGCGCGGGCCCCGGCGCGGGCGTTCGTCGCCGCGGTCCTTGTTCTGGATGATCACGGACGGACCTTCTTCAAGTTCGTCAACGCGCAGGGTCATGTGACGCATGACGTCTTCGTTGATCCGCATCTGGCGCTCCATCTCGGCGACGGCATCGGCCGGCGCGTCGATGTTCATGAGCATGTAGTGGCCCTTGCGGTTCTTCTTGATCCGGTATGCGAGGTTGCGCAGCCCCCAGTATTCTTTCTTCTGGATGCTGCCGCCGCCGCCGGCGATGGCTTTTTCGAAGGTTTCGACCAGACCGTCGACCTGAGCGGCCGAAATGTCGGGTCGCGCGATAAACACGCTTTCGTAATAAGGCATATAAGCTCCCTTTGGCTTGTCTCAGTCCCCACCTAAGGGGACATAGCCGGTCATCAATGTTTCCTGACCGACAAGGAGGTCGGGAAATTTGCCCCGAGGCGGCGCACTATACACATTCCCGGAACCGGCGCAAGCGCGCAGAATTCTTGGATTTAGGCATCGGTGAAGGAAGAGATCAGCCGCCCTTTTTCGTCAGTTGCGCCGCCTTTGCGTTCAGCCATTGGAACACGCCGAGGCCCAAGGTGATGACGACGGCGGTCAACAGCAGGTACACCGGATAGATCAGGCGCTGAATATCGTTGTCCTTGATCGAGCCGAAGATCAGCACGATGGCTTCCAGGCTGATGGCGATGGTGATGATGGTGAAGAACTTTGTCAGTGTCGCCCGGGCTTCCGATGCGGCGCCCAGTTCCCGGTTGCGGAACACCTCTTCGTCCAGCAGGTACTTGGACACGTCAATAACCGCCAGCCCCAGAACCGACAGGGCGACACCGTCCAGCAGGGGCGTGATGATGCCGGTGCCGGCGCGGAACGCCTTCCAGATCTCGCCAAGGCCATAGCCGACAATGCCGATTGAAATTCCCAGCAGGATCAAGGCGACTACGAAATAGATCGCTTTTCCGCATATCACGGAAATCCGCACCTGGGCGTCCTCGACGTCGTAACCCTTGGTTTCCTTGGCTTCGTCACTCACGTCCGGGGCTTCCTTATCGATTGGTACATCTCAGAGCATCTGATACCTTATTCAGTAATTTCAATATTTTAAAGCTGCGGGCGATGACGAAGCCGCAGCGGGGATGGGGGTACGTCCGTGTGCCCTTGACAGGCCGGGGGTGGGGCGGCAATACCTCTCGCCCCAATTCAACTAAGGGAGCACAGTCGCTTTCATGGCACGCGCACTGATTTTTCCGGGGCAGGGGTCCCAGACTGTGGGCATGGGCAAGGACATTCATGATGCCTTCGCCGCCGCCCGCGAAGTCCACCAGGAAGTGGACGAAACCCTGAAGCAAAAGCTTTCCAAGATCATGTTCGAGGGGCCGGAGGACGAACTGACCCTGACGGCCAACGCCCAGCCCGCGATCATGACCGCCAGTCTGGCCGTGCTCGCCGTCCTCAAGGCCGAGGGTGGGTTCGACCTCAAGGCGCGGGCGGATTTCGTCGCCGGCCATTCGCTGGGCGAATATTCGGCACTCGCCGCCGCCGGGACGTTCTCGCTGGCCGATACGGCGCGGCTGTTGAAGACGCGCGGCACGGAAATGCAGAAAGCCGTGCCCGTGGGCCAGGGCGCCATGGCGGCGCTCATGGGCCTGGAAATGGATGCGGTCGAAAAGGTTTGCGCGGACGCCATGGCGGCGCCGCAGGCCGTCGAAGGCGAGGTCTGCCAGGCCGGCAACGACAACGCACCGGGCCAGATCGTCATTTCCGGCTCCACCGGCGCCGTCCAGCGGGCATGTGAGCTGGCCAAGGAAGCGGGCGCCAAGCGCGCCGTCCTGCTGCCCGTCTCTGCCCCCTTCCATTGCGCCCTGATGCAGCCCGCCGCCGACGCCATGGACGAAGCCCTGGGCGGCGTTCAGATCAACGCCCCGGCCGTGCCGGTGATGGCCAACGTCACCGCCGCCCCGGTAGAAGACCCGGCCGAGATCAAGCGTCTTCTGGTCGAACAGGTCACCGGCATGGTGCGCTGGCGCGAATGCGTCGAACAATTGAAGGCCCAGGGCATCGATACCCTGGTCGAGATCGGCTCGGGCAAGATCCTGGCCGGTCTGGCGCGTCGCGTCGACCGTGAGATCAGCGTTATCAATGTCGGCACGCCGGACGAGGTCGAGGCCTTCCTCGCCTCGCTGTGACGCGGGCCGGGCTGTATAATTGAAGAGGTAGAGGAAACCGCCATGTTCGATCTTACGGGAAAAACCGCCCTGGTCACTGGGGCCTCGGGCGGCATTGGTGGGGCCATCGCCCGCGCCTTGCATGGCGCCGGCGCCACGGTCGGCCTGTCGGGCCGCCGGGTTGAGGCGCTGGAGCCCTTGGCCAAGGAACTGGGCGACCGCGCCCATGTCCTGCCCGCCGACCTGTCGTCGGCCGAGGGCACCAACACGCTGGCCGCCGACGCCGAATCGGCCATGGGCGGCATCGACATCCTGATCAACAACGCCGGCCTGACCCGCGATACCCTGATGCTGCGCATGAAGGACGAGGACTGGCAGGAGGTCATCGACGTCAACCTGACCGCCGCCTTCCGCCTGTCGCGGGCGGTTCTGCGCGGCATGATGAAGAAGCGCCTGGGCCGAATCATCGGCATCACCTCGATCGTCGGGGTCACCGGCAACGCGGGGCAGGTCAATTACGCGGCGTCCAAGGCCGGCATGATCGGGATGTCGAAGTCGCTTGCCCAGGAAGTGGCGGCGCGGGGCATCACGGTCAATTGCATCGCCCCTGGCTTCATCCAGACGGCGATGACCGATGACCTGACCGATGCCCAGAAAGAGGCTATCATGGGCGCTATTCCCGCGGGCCGTATGGGCACGTCCGAGGAAATCGCCGCCGCCGCTGTCTATCTGGCCAGTGACGAGGCCGCCTACGTGACGGGGCAAACGATCCACGTCAACGGCGGCATGGCGATGATCTGAGCCGAAAATCGGCGGTCACGACCGCTTGAACGAAGGTGTGTAGAGGTGGCTGGTCAAACGCGTTCGATATGTGATAGGAAGCGGGCGAACTTGGTCCGGGACCCCCGAAATCCCGCCGCCACCGTCAGAATTTCAACCTTTATTTCCTGATCCATCAATAGGGAATCAACAGGGGAATCGATATGAGTGATGTTGCTGAACGCGTAAAGAAGATCGTCCATGACCACCTCGGTGTGGATGAAGCCAAAGTTGTTGAAAACGCGAGCTTTATCGACGATCTGGGCGCGGACAGCCTCGACACGGTGGAGCTGGTCATGGCATTCGAGGAAGAGTTCGGCATCGAGATTCCCGATGACGCCGCCGAGAAGATCCTGACCATCAAGGACGCCATCGACTTCATCGAATCGCAGCAATAATCCTCTGCTCGATTTCGTCCCACCTGCGCCCGCCCCCTTCGGGGGCCCGGGCGTTCGTGCGGCCGGGTGAGATAAGCGAAAATGAGACGTGTCGTCGTAACCGGATTGGGTATCGTCAATTCCCTCGGCACGGGCATCGACCTTAACTGGTCGCGCCTGCTTGCCGGGCAATCTGGGATTCGTAAGCTCGAAGGCTACGAAGAATACGATCTGCCGGCCAAGATCGGCGGCACCGTGCCTTTGGGCGACGGTGCCGACGGCACCTTCAATGCCGAGGCCTGGGTCCCGACCAAGGACCAGCGCCGGATGGACACGTTCATCATTTACGGCATGGCCGCCGCCATACAGGCGATCGAGGATGCGGGCTGGAAACCGGAAGCCGACGAGGACCGCTGGAAGACCGGCGTCCTGATCGGCTCAGGCATCGGCGGTCTGCCGGAAATCGCCGGTGGTGCGATCACCGTGCACGAAGGCCGTGCCCGGCGTCTCAGCCCGTTCTTCATTCCGGCCAGCCTGATCAATCTGGTGTCCGGCCATGTCTCCATCCGCTATGGGCTCAAGGGCCCGAACCACGCGGTGGTCACGGCCTGTTCGACCGGGGCGCACGCCATCGGCGACGCCGCCCGCCTGATCATGTGGGAAGACGCCGACGTGATGGTCGCCGGCGGGGCCGAAGCCGCGATCTGCCCCTTGGGCGTCGCCGGGTTCTGCGCCGCGCGCGCCCTTTCCACGGGCTTCAACGACACCCCGGAAAAGGCGTCCCGCCCCTGGGACAAGGACCGCGATGGATTCGTCATGGGCGATGGCGCCGGCGTTGTCGTGCTCGAGGAACTGGAGCACGCGAAAAAGCGCGGCGCCAAGATTTACGCCGAAATCGTCGGTTACGGCATGTCGGGCGACGCCCACCACATCACCGCCCCGGCGGAAGACGGCGACGGCGCCTTCCGCTGCATGAAGGCGGCGTTGAAGCGGGCGGGCATGAACCCCGAAGACATCGATTACGTGAACGCCCACGGCACCTCGACGCCGCTCGGCGACGAGATCGAACTGGGCGCGATCAAGCGCGTGTTCGGCGACGCCATCAAGAACGTCTCCATGTCGTCGACCAAGTCGGCGGTCGGCCACCTGCTGGGTGCCGCCGGTGCGGTCGAGGCGATTTATTCGATCCTCGCCATGAATAACAGCATCGTGCCGCCGACCCTCAACCTGGACAATCCGTCCGAGGCCTGCGTCGGCGTCGATCTGGTGCCGCACACGCCCAAGGAACGCAAGGTGCGGGCGGCGCTCTCCAACTCCTTCGGTTTCGGCGGCACGAACGCTTCTTTGGTGTTCAAGGCCTACGACTGATTTAAAGTCGCGGCATGATCCGCAGACTTTTCCTCGCAAGCCTGTTTCTGGCCGTTCTCGCCACGCTTGCGGCCGGCGGCGGCTGGTGGTGGTTCTCCAAACAGATTTCCCGCGACGGGCCCCATGCGGCGGACGAAATCGTCCTGATCCCGCCGGGCAGCCACATTCAGGCCATCGCCAAGACCCTGGTTCAGCGCGGCATTGTCCGCTCGGACCTGCTGTTCCGCCTGGCCGGCCGTCTGGGCAAGGCCGACCGTGCCTTGAAATCCGGCGAATTCCGCATCCCGGCCCGGGCCAGCGTGACCGGCGTGCTCGACGTGCTGACCAGGGGCGAGACGGTGGTCCGCACGTTCACCATTCCCGAAGGGCTGACGGTGGCGGAGGCCCTTGAGATCGTCGCCAAGGCCGAGGGGCTGATGGGCCCGCTGCCGGCGCCGCCGGACGAGGGCCGCCTTTTGCCCGAGACCTATCACTACGCCTATTACGACACCAAAATTCAGGCCGTGCGGCGCATGGAACAGGCCATGGACGCGGCGTTGCAGAAGGCCTGGGCTGGGCGCGAGGAGGGCCTGCCGCTAAACAACCCGGCCGAAGCCCTGGTCCTCGCCTCCATCGTCGAAAAGGAAACGGGGGTGGCATCAGAACGCGCGCGGGTCGCGGGTGTGTTCCTGAACCGCCTGAAGCGCGGCATGAAACTGCAATCGGACCCGACGGTGATCTACGGCCTCACGCAGGGCAAGGCGCCGCTCGGCCGCGAGCTGACCCGCGCCGACCTGGACGCCCCGACACCCTGGAACACCTACGCCGTCACCGGCCTGCCGCCCACGCCCATCGCCAATCCGGGGCTCGCCGCGATCGACGCCGTGCTGCATCCGGAGGCGACCAAGGACCTCTACTTCGTCGCCGACGGCACCGGCGGCCACGCCTTCGCGGAAACCCTCATCGAGCACAACCGCAACGTCGCCAAGTGGCGGAAAATTCAGCGGAACGGGAAATAGGGTGTATGCCCTAAAATCAGGTTCACTTGACCTTTGAAAAACCTGCCGGCTTTAGGATGATGTTTTCCAGGATCGTAACGATGGTGCTGTCCGACCCGCCGCCCTTTATTCCTTGCCGCCGTCGATGGTCAGGATGGTGCCCGAGGTATAGGCGGATAACGGGCTGGCGAAGAAGGCGACCGTATGGGCGACTTCTTCCGGCAGGCCGGCGCGGCCGAAGGGCAGGGATGTGTGCAGGTCCGGCCAGCGCTCGGCATCGCCCCATTGCGCCTCGGCCTTGGTGCGGGCGAGCATGATCGCGCGTTCCGTCAGAATCGCGCCGGGGTTGATGCCGACCACGCGGATGCCGTCGGCGTGCGCCGAATGGGCCAGCGCCCGGGTGAAGCCCATGAGCGCGGCATTGCCCGCCGCCCCCGCGATATAGGCTGAGGGGTGGCGTTCCCCGGCGGCGCCGATGATGTTGACGATGACACCCGATTTGCGCGCCGCCATGGCGGGATAAATCTCCCGGCACATGGAAATGAAGCCGTAGACCTTCAAATCCCACGCCTTGCGCCAGGTCGCGTCGTCGACCTGAGCCAGGGTGCCCGGCGGAATGGCGCCCGCGTTGTTGACCAGGATATCGACGGCGCCGACCTGGCGGGCGACGGATTTGACCGCATCGTCGCTTGAAAGATCGGCGGCGATGACCTGGACGTTCACCTGGTTCTTGGCGCGGATCGTCTGGGCCGTTTCCTCAAGCGCCCGGGCATCGCGGGCGACCAGGATCAGGTCGCAGCCTTCGCCCGCCAGAACTTCGGCGACGGCCTTGCCGATGCCCTTGCTGCCGCCGGTGACCAGGGCCCGCTTGCCGGAAATCTGCAAATCCATGGATGTTCCTCCCAGAACAGGATGTGGTGCCTGATTGCAGGGAACGGTACGGAAGGGCGGCGGTCAAGCGGCCATGCGCGCTACCACTCCCGGCCGGAAAGCTTGCGGTTTAGGATTGGATCCGTCCAGGCGGGCGGCAGGGCCGCCAGCAGCCAAGCCGCCAGATGCATCTGCCAGGGAAAGACGATGCGCGCGTCGTCGCGGGCCAGGCCGCGTCGAATGATGGCCGCCGCCTTGTCCGCCGCCATCAGGAACGGCATGTCGAAGGTGTTCGCGTCGGTGATGCGGCTTTCGACCCAGCCGGGGCAGACCACGTTGACCCGCACGCCGGTTTTCAGGCGCTCGCCGCGCAACCCCTCGCCCCAGGTCTTGACCATGGCCTTGGACGCGGAATAGGCGGACGACGTCGGCAGGCCCCGGAACCCGGCGATGGAGGCGATCAGGGCGATCTGGCCCGCGTTGCGCGCGTCCATGGCGGCCAGGGCCGGCAGCACGGTGTTGACCACGCCGTCGACGTTGACGGCGAGAATGCGCCGCGTGCGTTCCGGGCCATCGGGCAGGCCCGAGGTTGAATTGGTGATGCCCGCGTTGGCGATGACGAGGTCCAGGGGCGTCCTGGCGTCGGCCTCTGAAATCCAGGCCGCCATGGCGCCGGCGTCGGTCACGTCGATGATCCGGCCCTCGGCGGTGGCGCCCCGTGCGCGGCATTCCTCGGCCACGGCGTCGAGCCGCCCCTGGTCGCGCCCGGACAGGTGGATTGTCGTGCCGTGCCCGGCATAGCAAAGGGCCAGGGCGCGGCCGATGCCGCTGGACCCGCCGGTGATCAGAATGGACTTGGGATGGCTGAGGCTCATGCATCGGTTATAGGGGGCCGCAGGGGGGCATGGGAAGCCTGCGCCGCTTGTTGGCGGCGAATGCGCTCGGTATAAGTTTCGCATCACCCTTGGTAATACGACTGAAAAGGAAAGCACTTTGGCCATCAGCTCAATGACCGGGTTCGCCCGCGCCGAAGGCAGCCTGGACGACCTTGTCTGGGTCTGGGAAGTGCGCAGCGTCAATGCCAAGGGCCTGGACCTGCGGTTCCGCCCGCCGCCGGGGTTCGAGGCGCTGGACCCCCTGGTCCGCGCCAAGGTGAATGCGACGTTCAAGCGCGGCAGCGTGTCCGTGAACCTGTCGACCCGGCGCGAGACGGGCGGCGGCGCCTACCGCATCAACGACGATTTCCTGGCCCAGGTGATGGCCCGCATGGCGCGCCTCAAGGACGAGGTGCCGGACGCCCGCCCGCCGTCCTTGGACGGCATCCTGAGCCTGCGCGGGGTGATCGAGCCGATCGACGAAATGATGGCCGAGGACGATTTCGAGGCCATCGCCAAGGCCATGATGGCGGACCTTGGCAAGGCGCTTACAGGCCTGGCCGACATGCGCGACGAGGAAGGGGCGCGGTTGCTGGCGGTGCTGTCGGGTCAGATCGATCAGGTCGCCGATCTGACGGCGCGCGCCGGCCAGGTCGCGGGGGCACAGCCCGACGCCATCCGCCGGCGCCTGAACGACCAGATCCAGCGCCTGGTCGCCGATAACGCGGCGATGCCCGAGGATCGCCTGGCCCAGGAAGCGGCCATGCTGATGACCAAGGCCGATATTCGTGAGGAGTTGGACCGTCTCGCCGCCCATACCCAGGCGGCGCGCGAGCTTCTGGCCAAGGCCGAAGGCCCCGTGGGCCGGCGTTTGGACTTCCTGTGCCAGGAATTCAACCGCGAGGCCAATACGCTGTGCTCCAAGTCGCCGGACACGGATCTGACGACCCTGGGGCTCGACCTGAAAACCGTGATCGACCAGCTCCGCGAGCAGGTCCAGAACATCGAATAGGGCGGGAAGGGGCCGCGCGCCATGGTCGAGATTTCACGCAGGGGCATGATGCTGGTGCTGTCGTCGCCGTCGGGTGCTGGCAAGACCAGCATTTCGCGGCGTCTTCTGGCCGAGGAAACGGGCATCGTCATGTCCATTTCCGCGACCACGCGCCCGCCGCGCCCCGGCGAGGTCGACGGCAAGGACTACTATTTCTATGACCAGGAGACGTTCGCCAAAATGATCGCGAACAACGAGTTCCTGGAGCACGCCACCGTGTTCGACAATTCCTACGGCACGCCTAAGAAACCCGTGTGGGACGCCCTGGACCGGGGCCAGGACGTGCTGTTCGACGTCGACTGGCAGGGTACGCGCAAGCTCAGGGAAAGCGCCCGCGAGCATCTGGTCAGCGTGTTCATCCTGCCGCCGTCCATCGCGGAATTGGAAAACCGCCTGAAGGGGCGCGGCCAGGATTCCGACGAGGTCGTGGCCGGGCGCATGGCGCGCGCCAAGTCGGAAATGAGCCATTACGAGGAATACGACTACATCGTCATCAACGACGACCTGGACGCCAGCGTCGAGAACGTGAAGGCGATCCTCAAGGCCGAGCGTCTGAGGAAGGACCGCCGGACGGGGCTGCTCGATTTCGTGCAGGGCATGGGCGTCGAGGGTTAGGCGCCGCGTTCCGCCAACTGCCGCGCCAGGGCGCAGAATTCCTCCACCGTGAGATCTTCCGCCCGGGCTTCGGGGCTGATGCCCGCCCGCGCCGGATCGAGGCCGATGCTTTTCAGGCTGGAGCGCAGCATCTTGCGCCGTTGCCCGAAGGCCGCCTGGGTGACCTGTTCAAGGTCGGTCATCACGGCGGGCGCCAGAGGCTCGGCGCGGGGGATCACTTCCACCACGGTCGAGGCGACCTTGGGCGGCGGCGTGAAGGCTTCCTTGGACACGTTGAACAGCGGGCGGACCTGTGCCCGCCATTGGGTGACGACCGACAGCCGCCCGTAAGCCTTGCTGCCCGGTGCCGCGGTCAGGCGGTCGGCGACCTCTTTCTGGAACATCAGGACCATGCGGGTGTACTGGCCGGCCTGGCGCAGCCATTGCAGCAGCAACACCGTGGAGATGTTGTAGGGCAGGTTGGCGACGAGGGCGCGGGGGGCGGGGGTCAGGGCGGTCAGGTCGGTGTCCAGGGCGTCGGCTTCCAGGATGTGCAGGCGGCCCGGATAGGCGTCCTGCAGCATGCCCAGGGCGGCGACGCAGCGGCGGTCCTTTTCGACCGCCCAGACGGCGGCGGCGTCGCTTGCCAGCAAGGCGCGGGTCAGGCCGCCGGGGCCGGGGCCGATCTCGATCACGTTGACGCCGTCGAGCGGCCCCGCCGCGCGGGCGATGCGCCCCGTCAGGTTGCTGTCCAACAGGAAATGCTGGCCCAGGGATTTGCGCGCCCCCAGACCGAAATCGCGGATCACGTCGCGCAGCGGCGGCAGGTTCGGCGTGTCCATGAGCGGGTCAGCCGCCCCGCGCCCGATTGGCGGCGATCAGGCGCGCCGTCACCATGGCCGCGACGAGGCTTTGTTCGCTGGCCTTGCCCGTGCCCGCGATGTCGAGCGCCGTGCCGTGGTCGGGCGAGGTGCGCACGATGGGCAGGCCCAGGGTCACATTGACGCCGCCGTCGAAATCCAGGGCCTTGACCGGGATCAGGGCCTGGTCGTGATACATGCAAAGGGCGGCGTCATAGCGCTGCCGCGCGCGCGGGCTGAACAGGGTGTCCGGCGGAGCCGGGCCGGTTGCGTCGATGCCTTCGGCGCGGAGCAATGCCACGGCCGGGGCGACGATGTCGCGGTCCTCGGTGCCCAGCGCGCCGTCCTCGCCGCCGTGGGGGTTCAGGCCGGCGACGGCCAATCGTGGGTTATCGATGCCGAAATCGCGCGTGAGCGCCGCCGCCGTGATCCGGCCCTTGGCGACAATCGCCTGGGTGGTGAGGCCCGCGACCGCGTCGCGCAGGCTGATGTGAACGGTCACCGGCACCGCGCGCAGCGCGTCACAGGCAAGCATCATCACCGGCTCGTCCCCACCGCACAGTTCCGCGATATATTCCGTATGCCCCGGGTGCTTGAATCCGGCGGCGTAGAGTACCGACTTCTGAATAGGATTGGTGACGAGGCCCGCGGCGGCGCCGTCGAGCGACAGGCGCACGGCGCGTTCAATGGCGTGGACCACGGCACCGGCATTCGCAGGATCGGGCGTGCCGGGGATGACGGGGGCCGGCAGGTGTTCCGCCAGGACGGGCAGGGCGCGGTCGAACAGGGCGGCGGCTTCGGCGGGGTCGGAGATTTCCTCAACCGGGGTGTCGATTCCCAGATGGCTTGCGAGGGCCCGCAGGCGGTCCGGGTCGTCGATTGCGAAAAACGGCCCGGTGCGGCCGCGCGCCGATGCCCAGGCGCGCAGGGTCAGTTCCCCGCCGACCCCGGCGGGCTCGCCCATGGTCAGGGCGAGCGGCCGAGGGGCGGTGTCCACCGTTGGGGGCATGTCTATCGCCGTTCGATGAAGGCGTTTCGCCGAAGGTCGCGCAGGAACTGCCGCGCGGCCAGATCCAGGCGGTCGTTGACTAGGCGGTTGCGCACCTGTGCCCGCAGTTGCGCCTGGGCGTTTTCCGAAATGCGTTCGCACACCATGAACAGCATGAACGCACCCGGAACCTTGATGACCTCGCTGGGCTTGCCGTCGGGCAGGTCCTTGATGGCGTCCCGCACCAGGGGTGACAACTGGCTGGTGCGGAGACGAAGGGTGTCCGAGGTCAACCCGCCGGCGACCGTTTTCGGCGTCGCGGCCATGGTGGCGCAATTGTCGGCGCGCAGGCGCAGGCGTTTCGCAAGGTCGCGCTTTCCCTCCAACTCACTGGCCGGGCCGGTGTCCGAGACCGGGATCATCAGCTGTTGCAACACGATGCTGGGATCGACAGTGGGGCCAGCGGCACCCTGGGACACGCGTTGATCCCGCAGCCAATAGATTACCCAGCCGGCAGCGGTGCGGATGGGCGGGGAAAAATCCCCGGTCTTAACGGAGGAAAGGGCGCGCGAGACTTCCGGTGCCAGCGAATTCAGGGAGACCCAGCCCAGGTCGCCGCCGACGGCGGCGGTCGGGCTCTGCGAAAAGGTCGTGGCCATCGCCTGGAACGGCGTGCCGCCCTTCAGTTCTCCCAGAATCCTCTCGGCGACGGCCCGCACCTCTTCGTTTTTGGGCTGCTCGTCCACAGGCAGGAAGATTTCCGACAGCAGGGCCACGGGTTTCCCTTTTTCGGCTTCAAGGCGGGCAATTTCTTCATCCACCTCTTCGTCGGCGATCTGAGTCAGGGCGCGGAACCGCAACCGCAGGGCATCGTTCCATGCCAGATCGGCGCGGATCTGCTGGTAGAGAACGTCCTTCGAAAGCCCGAGGCTTTCCAAAAGGTTGAGCATGCCGTTCGCGGGCATGCCGCGGGCTTTTTCGAACCTTTGGACAGCGGTTTCGACGGCCTTGTCGTCGATCTCGATGCCGAGGGTTTTTGCTTCCTGGCGTTTCAGTTCCTCGTCGATCAGGGTATCGACGATTTTGGGCGCCAATTGTTGCGCCGTTTCGCGGGTGGCCGGCAGACCGGACATGGCGATAACGAGTTTCAGGCGCGCGTGGAGGTCGTATTCCGAGATCGGCGCGCTGTTCACCGTGGCGACGATGCCCATGCGTTGTGCCTGGGCCGGCGCCGACAGGCCGGCGGCAACCGCCAGCACCAGGAAGGCGGCAAATCGGGCGACCAGGAGGAATGAGGCGGAGCGGAGTCCGGCGGAAGCAATCATGATCTGCGGTAATCGCATTTTAGAAGGTGATCTGTCCAAGGGTCTTTAACAGCAGGTTGATGGTAAAGGCGTCTGTTGGTTGCAGATCTCTGTCCTCGTAGAACGTCCGCGACAGACGGGTCGTGACGATCAGGCATTCGTTTTCGAACACCAGATCGCTGACGATGGAGCGCATTTCATTGGCCGCCAAGTCACGGACGGCGCTGACGTTGATGCGCCAGTCCCGCGATACTTGCGAGGATGCGGAGAACGACAATTCCTCACGGCCCGTGAACTCACTGTCCGCCGGTTCTTCAAAGAAGATATAGCCGACAGACCCGCGTAGCAACGGGACACCGGCGGTGGCTTGTACCTGATGGCGCCTGGCGGAGAAACCATCCTTGGCGATCTGCGTGCGGTAGGCGAGATCAAGATAGTTTGAAGGATTTATGCGTGCGGTGGCGACGATGTCCGACAGGTCGTCTTCCAGGCCGCTGCCTTCGGAGAACGTGTCGTCGGTGTGAAATCGATACGTCTGGCCCACGAGAAGGGAAAGGCCGAGGCCCGTCGGTCCGTACAGCCCCCACTTCAGGCCATAATTGACGCGGGTGCCGCCTTCGACTCTGTCGATGCCGCCAAAGCGGTTCACGTCGAACAGGTTGGTGTCGTCGAATTCGAACTGCTGGCTGTCCTCGTTCGGAATTTCCGCCGGGTTTCCGCCATTCGGGCTGGTGATGACGTTGATGATGGGCTCAAGCGTCTGGCTGGCTTTACCCAACTGGCTGATCAGCGGGAACCGCCAGTCGAGGGATGCATAGGGATAGATGCGCCCGGTCATGCCGGTGAAATCGGTGTCGTTTGCGCGGCTCACGTTATTGACGTGATAGGCGTCGGCCCATATTCCGGTGGAGAAGTTGAACAGGTTGCCGATGGAATCGGAAAACCGCCGGTTCCACGAGGGGCGGATCGATAGACGCCGGGTGTCGTTGCCGCTTTCGTCGCGCGACACGGCCAGGATACTGGCATCGACGTTGAAGTTGCCGCCGAAGCGGTCGGGCTCACCGACGTGGCTGAATTCGACCAAGGGCAGGACCAGGGGGCTGTCGATGGAATCCGCGTCGGCGCGCTGGTCCTGGAAGGAATAGGCATTCACCGCAAGGTAGTTGCGGCCGCGGAACCCTTCGGCGAAGAGACGGCTTTCCAGCACGGGCTGGCTGTCGAAGCCGAACCGGCGCAGGTAGGTGTCATCGGTGGCCCGGTTGATGTCGAAACCGGCGCGCCAGGTTTTGTTTATGTCCCAAATGCCTTCGGAGAATACGTGACCGCGGAAATCGCCTTCGGAATCGTTGATGCCGCTGACCTCGGTGTCGAGCTTGCCGTTCATGAACCGCTTGCGGTAATCGAGCGTCAGCTGGAGGCCTTCGGATTCGGAAAATGCCGGCGTCGCGGTGACGTCGGACGATTCGTCGAAGGGATAAAAATAGGGCAGCCGCGTCACGAACCCGAGGTCGGATGATCCGCCAAATCCGGGGGCCAGGAACCCCGCCTTGCGCCGGATGCTGGGATCGGGATGAATGAAATAGGGCGTATAGAGGACTGGATAGCCGTAAATTTCGAGCCAAGCATCCCGGTATTCGATCGTCTTGTTGCGCTTGTCATGGATGACGCGGACGGCCTTGATCTGCCAGAGCGGCGGCGCGTCGGGGTCTTCGGCGCATTGGGCGCAGGGCGTATAGACCCCTTTGCGCAATTCTGTGACGACGGCGCCGGAGCGCTTGGCGCCCTCCGCCGCGAGACGGGAGCGGTCGGTGAGAATGAGGCCGATATTGCGGACAAGGCCGTCCTTCAGGTCGCCGGTGATGGTGATCTGGTCGGCGAACAGGGTTTCGCCGGACGGTTCCAGAATGGTGATGTTTCCGGTCGCCTGCACGATGTCCGTATTTTGATTGTAGGTCACCTTGTCGGCCAGCATCGTGCGGTCGCCGTGGGTGATTTCCACATTTCCGTAAGCCGACACCAAGCCGTTTTCCTGATCGAAGCTCATTTCATCGGCCAGCAGGTTGACCGGGACTTCCGGCTGTCCCTCGGTCGATGCCGGCGGCCCGCCGCGCGGTGTGATGCGCGGCCCCGGGGTCGCGCGGGGCAGCGTTGGCCGGACGGGCTTGGCGACGGAATCAGGAACGGAGCTGCCCGGGCGCGCAACAGGGGCGCCGGCAGAGGGTGCGGAAGGGCGCGGGGATGTTTGAAACAGAATGCCGAGCGGCCGTTCGGCGGTCGCGCCGGTCAGGCCGGCCCGCGCCGACGCGGGGATCGCTAGTGCCGCCGCCAGAAGCGGCGCGGTCAATAGGCCGAGTATTTTTTGCCGACGGTTCCGCATGGCGTTCAGCCGTCTTCCAGATGCAACAGCATCGCGGCGCCCAGCATGGTCGCGACGCCCGACGGGGTCCACGCCGCGAGCAGCACGGGAATGCTGTCCGACAGGCCAAGGGCGAAAACGATGTCGGAGAAGAAATAGAGGACAAACCCGGTTAATACGCCGCCCGAGACGATGTATGTCGTGCCGCCGCGTCGGGTCTGGCGCAAGGTAAAAGTCGCGGCGATCAGCACCATGGCGCACATCAGAAGCGGCGCCGACAGCAGCGTGTGCCAGTATAGACGGTGGCGGACGGCCGAAAATCCGGCGTTTTCCAACGTGTTGATGAAGTGTGGCAGGTCCCAGAAGGACATGGTTTCCGGCGGCGCGAAATTGTCCTGGATGCGGTTGACGGTGAGATCCGTCGACAACCAGTAATCCTTCTCGAAGCGGGCGGGGGCCTCGGGTTCGAACAGCCAGGTTTCCTTGAGATGCCAGAAGCCGTCCTCCAGGCGGGCGGATTGCGCGTCGATCCGCTGACGGAACGTGTCCTTGCCTTCATAGAGGAAGACCAGGACGTCACGCAGTTCGACCTCGCTTTTCTGTTGCAGGACGCGTTCTGCGTGAACGACGCTTTGCCCTTTGTCGTCGGCTTGGCGTAGCCACAGACCCGAATTGGAAATCGACAGGAAACTGGTGTGCCCTTCGATGCGGGTCGCCTCCAGCCGTTCGTAGCGGGCCAGCATGGACGACGACAAGGGGTTGATGACCGTGATCTGCAGAAGGCCCAGCAGGAAGGCAAGAAACAGAACCGGCAGCATGAACTGCCAGGCGGAAATACCCGTCGCCCGGGTCACCACCAGTTCGTTGGTGCGCGTCAAACGCCAAAAGGCCGCCATGCCACCGAACAGAATGGCGAAGGGGAAGGTTTTCTGCCCCATGAAAGGAAGCTTGAGAAGGGACATCTCCATGACCATCGCGAAGGTCACGGAATCGTGCTGGGCTGTGCGCCGCAGCAATTCGACGGAATCGAACAACAGGATCAGCATCAGGAACAGGCAGAAGATGCCAAGGAAGCTGATCAGGAAATGCCGCCCGATATAGACGGAAAGGATCGCAGACAACCGCATGCTGTTTCCCCCCCCCTCCTCAGGCCGTCTTGGCCATGGCCGGCGCCGCCGACGGTGGGCGGACCATGACCAGCCAGGCCAACGGGATGGGAACCAGAACGACGGCATAAAGCAGCGGCATCAGTTCCAGGTTCTTGGCGACCATGTTCTCCACGCCCAGGATGACGGCCTGCAGAACGACCATGCCGCCGACGGCGGTGAGGACACGGGTGGTCTGGGTTCGGCGGCCGAAATTGCCGGTCAGGAGGCAGCTCAGGCCGATCACCGCGAACGTTAGACAGAGCATGGGTGCAATCAGCCGCCGATGGGCCTCGACGATGAATTTTCCGACGTTCTTCTGGCCGATCAGGTGTTCCTGATTAGGGGTGTCGAAAAGTTCGTCAAGTGTGCGTTCGCGGGGCTCGCGCCATCGCGCGCCCTGGGGCCCGCCAATCGCCAGATTATAGACCCACCGATCGAAATACAGGATCGACAGTTTGTTGGTGGCTTTGTCGACTTCCTGCCGGTTGCCCTTGAACATGACAACGCGGGGACCCGTCGGGGTATCGATCATGGCCCCCCGGTCGGCCATCAGGGTGAACGGCTTGGTCTTGTCGCGGGTGTCGTGAACCAGGATGCCGTGCAGCTGCCCGTCGGGCGTGCGGGCGCGCACATAAACCGTCGTGGTCCGGCCGACGTTGTTGAATTCGCCTTCCTTCAGCAGGACATGAGAGACGCTGTTGCGGATGTCCCATTGCAGATCGCGGAATGCCTGGTAGGAATCCGGAACCAGTTTCAGGTGTAGGGCGTAGGACAGAACGACAATGACGGCGGCCAGGATCAGCGCCGGCTTGGCGAGCGCGAACTGGCTGAGACCTGCCGCCCGCATGACGACAAGTTCGCGGTCCGTAATCAGCTTGGCATAGATGAACACGACGACCGTGAACAGCGCGATCGGCAGGATGACGATCAGGAAATTGGGCAGCAAGAGCCCCGAAAGATAGAAAAATGTTCCAGCACTCAACCCCCGGTTGACGATCATTTCGACAAACCGCAGCGACTGGGTGAGCCAGATGATGCAGGTCAGACCCGTCGTCACCAGGATCATACCAACCACAAGTTGGTGCAATATGTATCGCGTCAGCGAGTTCATTCGAATCCCCAGGGAATGAGGACCTCAAACTGTAGGAAAAAGGTTAATAAATCAAGGCGCAAACCCTGATTCTCCGGGCCGTTACGGGGCAGGGTGCAGGAACTAGAAAGCGTCCGGCGAAACTGCTGAGACCGTGTCGCCGCCGGCCAGGATCGTCGCGCGCAGAGCCGCCGCCTGGGGCAGGTACTGTTCGGCGAAGAAACGGGCGGACACCAGCTTGCGATCGAGAATGGGATTGGTGTCGCCGCGGGCCTTGCGTTTGGCGGCGCGCAACGCCCCCTGGGCCAGCAGCCAGCCGCCCGTGGCGATGCCCATCAGGCGCAGATAATGCACGGCGCCGGCCGCTGCGGGGGCGGGGTCCTGGGGCCAGGTTTCGACGATCCAGTCCGTCGCCGTTTCCAGGGCGCGGACGGCTGTGGTCAAGGGTTCGGCCAGATCGTCCAGGCCGCCGCTATGGGCGGCGAGGTCGGCGATGGTCTCGCGCATGGCCTTGATCAGTTCGCCGGCGGCAATTCCTTCGTCGCGGGCGACCTTGCGGCCGACCAGATCGTTGGCCTGGATGCCGTTGGTGCCCTCGTAGATGCGGGCCACACGGATGTCCCGCGCATGCTGCGCGGCCCCCGTCTCCTCGATATAGCCCATGCCGCCGTGGACCTGGATTCCGAGGTCGGCGACCTCGGAGGCGATGTCGGTGGAAAAGGCCTTGGCCACGGGTGTCATCAGGTCGATGAAGGCCTGGGCGCGGGCGCGTTCCGCCGTATCCGTGTGATGCCGGGCGATGTCGACGGCACCCGCGACCCTGTAGGCGATGGCACGGATGACTTCGGTCTGCACCCGCATGGCCAGCAACATGCGGCGCACGTCCGGATGGTGGATGATCGTCACGGGCTCGGCCCCGCCGCCGGTGAGCGCGCGGCTCTGCACGCGATCCTTGGCAAAATCGCGGGCCTGCTGATAGGCCCGTTCGGCGATGCCCACGCCTTCCATACCGACGGCGAGCCGGGCCGCGTTCATCATGATGAACATGTATTCGATGCCGCGGTTTTCCTCGCCGATCAGGAAGGCCCTGGCACCCCCGTCGTCGCCATAGGACATCACGGCGGTCGGGCTCGCGTGCATGCCCATCTTGTGTTCCAGAGAGATACAGCGCAGGTCGTTGCGCGCCCCCGGCTTGCCGTCCGCGTCGGGCAGGAACTTGGGCACCACGAACAGCGACAGTCCCTTGATGCCCTCGGGCCCGTCGGGCGACCGCGCCAGCACCATGTGCACGATGTTCTCGGCCATGTCGTGCTCGCCGTGGCTGATGAAGATCTTCTGGCCGCGCAGGACATAGTGATCGCCTGCGCGTTCGGCCTTGCAGCGGATGCGCGCCAGGTCCGACCCGGCCTGCGGTTCGGTCAGGTTCATGGTTCCGGCCCATTGCCCGGTGACCAGCTTTTCCAGATAGACCGCGTTGATCTCGTCGGAGCCGTGGGACAGCAGCAATTCGATGGCGCTTTGCGTCAGCATGGGGCAGAGGGCGAAGGACAGGTTGGCGGCGTGCCAAATTTCCGACACCGCCGTCGCGACCAGAACGGGCAGGCCCTGACCGCCCCAATCTTCCGGTGCCCAGATGCCGTTCCAGCCGCCCTCGACGAACTGCTGGTAGGCGTCTGGGAAGCCCTTGGGTGTGCGCACCACGCCGTTTTCCAGAACGCAGCCCTCCTGGTCGCCCGAATGGTTCAGGGGGGCGAGGACATCCGTTCCGAACTTGCCGGCCTCTTCCAGGATCGTGTCGACAAGGTCCGGCGTCGCGTCGGCGAATCCCGGCAGCCGGTTCACGGCGTCCAAGCCCGCGATCTCGTTCAGCGCGAAGCGCATGTCGTCCAGGGGTGCCTGGTAATCCGCCATTGGATGTCTCCTCAACACCCTGGTTGTAGGCAAGGTTTGGAGCGCTGACAACGGTGCCGTTACGTCAAGGCGGGCGGGCGTCTGGTGCGCGGCGCCCGGCCATGTAATATAGCCCCGATCACCACGCAGCAGGAGACCACCCACCATGCCCCCCTACGACCTTTTGATCACCGGCGCCGACGTCATCGACGGTACCGGCGGCCCTCGCCAGTGTGCCGACGTGGCGATTTCCGGCGACCGTATCATGGCCGTCGGCAATCTAGCTGTCGAAGGGGGTACGGCCAAGGAAACCATCGACGGCACGGGCCTGGCGCTCGCCCCCGGGTTCATCGACGTGCATACCCACGACGACCGCCTGGTCCTGACCCAGCCCAGCGTGGCGCCCAAGACCAGCCAGGGCGTGACCACGGTGGTCACCGGCAATTGCGGCGTGTCGCTGGCCCCCTTCACGGCGGGCTGCCGGGCCGGGGAGGCCGATCCGCCGGGGCCCATGGCGCTGCTGGGCGGCTGGGCGGACTATCGCTTTCCCACCCTGGCCGACTACAACGCCGCCCTGGCCGACAGCCCCGCCGCCATTAATGTGGCGAGCCTGATCGGCCATACGACCCTGCGGGCCGGCGTGATGATGGATACCTTCGACCGCGCGGCGACCAAAGCCGAGATCGACGCCATGGCGCGGGTGCTGGAACAGAGCCTGAAGGACGGTGCCGTGGGCCTGTCGACGGGCCTGGCCTATCCCACGGCGATCCATGCGCCGACCGACGAGATCGTGGAACTGGCGGCCTGTTTGAAGGATTTCGGCGCGCTCTATACCACCCATATGCGCAACGAAGGCCCCGATCTGGTCGAATCCGTGGACGAGACCATCGACATCGCCCGGCGCTCGGGCGCGGCCACGGTGATTTCCCACCACAAATGCGTGGGCCGGGAAAACTGGGGTAAAAGCCACGACAGCCTGGCACATATCAAGGCCGCACAGCGGGATATGACGCTCGATTTCGACGTCTACCCCTACACCGCGACATCGACGATCCTGTTGAAGGATTTCCTCTCGACATCGGAAAAGACCGTGCTGACCTCGTCCGCGACCCACCCTGAGATGGTCGGCCGCGAGTTCGACAGCATCGTCGACGAATGGGGATGCGGTGTGGACGAGGCGATCCGCCGCCTATCGCCCGCCGGGGCGGTTTATTTCCGCATGGACGAGGCCGAGGTGCGCCGCATCATGGCCTTCCCGGGGGCGATGATTGCGTCCGACGGCCTGCCCATCGACGAAGGCCGCCCGCATCCGCGTCTGTGGGGCACCTTCCCCCGGGTGCTCGGCCATTACTGCCGGGACGAAGGCGTGTTCAGCCTGGAGGAGGCCGTCCACCGCATGTCCGGCAAGCCGGCCAGCGTGTTCGGGCTCAAGGACCGAGGGGTGATCCGCAGGGGGGCTTTCGCCGATCTGGTGCTGTTCAACCCCAAGACGGTGATCGACCGCGCGACCTTCGATGCCCCGGAAACGCCTGCGGGCGGGATCGAGCGGGTCTATGTGAACGGCCAACTGGTTTGGCATAATCTGGCCTGGACCGGGGCGCGGCCGGGGCGGCGGGTCGGGCGGGCGGTGGCCTGATCCGCGGCGCCGCGGATCGGACGGCGCCCAGCATCAAGGCCTTTGAAGGACGGCGTGACAGGCGTGACAGGCCTGGGCCAGTTTCACGAATTCGAGATCAACCGTGCCCGCATCGACCTGCGTCGGGTCTTCCGCCGCCGCCTTCGCGAGTTCGGACAAGCGTGATGCTTGTTGGCGGAATCGCCAACCCAGTTCCCAGATGTCTTGGTCGGGTTCCACAAAATTTTGGGACGGGTTCCGCTTGCCCGCGCTTGACTGCAATCCCAGCTTTTTGCCGGCAAGGCTCGCCACTTCCCTGTAGTCCCTGCGGGCAAGGCTTTCCGCGATGCGCAGGAGGTGCAGCAGGTGCCGGTGCATGCTGTAGTTATGGGAGGGAGGGGAGGCCTCGCTGGCAGTCTGGGCGAACGCCGGGCCTTTGAGAAATGTGTTTGTCGATTGAACCAGGAACACGCAAGCCAACATGCCGACGCTTGCGGAAGCGATCTTGGTGAATCTCCTCTTGTCCATCGCGTTTAAGTCTAGCGCGATATTGCGCCCGAAACACGGGATAATGAAGGGAGCGTCCGCCTTAGGCTGCTGCCGCCGTCGCGCCGCCGGGAGTGGTCCGGTTGTCCCGGGGGGCGTCCTTCACCTTGCCCCACAGGGCTTCGTGGATCATGTAGGCGGCGGTCTGCACCATCGGTTCGATGATGCCGACACCCAAGGCGATGTGCCAGTCACGGGTCAGGACATAGGCCACCGTCACGGCGACCACCAAGTGCATGGCGGAATAGGTGCCTGTTTTGATTAGTTTGCGCGACATGAGTAGGCTCTTTTCGAGTGGCGTGCCGAGCCATCTTTTCGGCAAACCATGTTGAGAAGAGTATAATGCAATTAAGAATTATTAGCAATAAATATAGAAATGAATTATTCCATCGCGGGTGATCGGAAAAACCGTTCATTGGATCGGAGCAGATACGAAAAAGGCGGAACCCGTGGATTCCGCCTTTCGCATTAATAGCTTGAGGTTAAATCTTATTTTCCGAACAAGCCCTTGAGCTTCTCGCCGGCACCCTCGATGGCCTTGCCGGCCCCGCCGGCACCTTCGGTCACGCCCTTGACGGCGTCGGAGGCGCCTTTGACCGCACCCTCCATCATCTTGGCGGCGTTGCCGATCAGCTTTTCCGGATTGATGGACATGATGCCGGCGGTCAGCTTGTCGATCACGGCCTTGGTCACCGCGGCGGGACTGGTGCCGCCGGAGTCTTTGCCGATGTCGGTCAGGGTGATGTCCGGCAGGGCGGCCTCAAGTGTTTTTCCGCCCAGGACGCCGGCACTCAGGTTCACCTTGCCGCCGGTGATGGTCAGTTTCTCGATCACCAGCTTCTGTTCCTCGCCCGAGGACGCTTCCTTCTTGGCTTCGCCGCCGGCGCCCGCGAATTTCTTGGCGTAGGCGTCGACGTTCGCCTTGATGGCGTCAATGTTGGAGGAGCCGCCGGCTTTCTCGTAAGTCACGATCGGGCCCGTGATGGCGATGGACTTGATGACGATCGGGTTCTTGCCGATGGACTCCTTGTCGATCTGCAGAGAGATCGCGCCCAACTCGAACGCACTCGGCGTCTTGAAGCCCGTGGGATTGCCGACAGTCAGCCCTTTCATGGCGCCGGTGCCCTGGAACATGTCCAGGTCGACGGAATTCAGCGTCACCTTGGCCTGGGTGGCATCGCTGCCGATGGTTTCCACGGCGGACTTCACCAGATCGCCGGCGAACACGAACAGGTAGATGCCGACGGCGACGATGAGGGCGATGATCGCGCCCAGGATGTAGACGATTTTATTCATGACGGACTTTCCTTTGATTCTGCCAAGGTCGTGATGTCGTAACGCGGCGGTCCGGGCCGCCGCGCCCTCCTCCGTGTCCAGGGGACATCTTAGGCGCAAGCGAGGTGGGCGGTCCAAGATTTATGCCGTCGGTCCCGTCAGGTCAGGGCCCCCCGCGCCGTGACCTGCCACAGGGCCTCGACGCGGCCGTTGCGCACGCCCACGTACCAGTCGTAGAGGTTCACGGTCGGATCGCAATGCCCGGGGATCAGGCGCACCTTGTCGCCCAGCTTGAGGGCCTGGCGAGTCTCGCTCAGATCGAGGCGGCCGTGCTCGTCCGACGGCTTGGAATAGGTGACTTCCTCCAACTCGGACACCAGGGGAAAGCCCTGGTCGTTGCTCAGCGCCTTGTGCCCCGCATCGACGACGCAGAAATCGTCACTGGTTTTCGACATCACGGTGGCCAGCACGAACAGGGCGTTTTCGAACGCCCGGAACGGCTTGCCGTCGGACATGCGGTTCTGGCCGTAGTCGGCGTCCATGAACACGTAGGACCCGCATTGAAGTTCGTTCCAAACCTTTGATTTCGTGTGGAATTCATAGGTGCCGGTGCCGGCGCCGCCGACTGTGTCGCAGTCCAGCCCGGCCTCGGCCAGCTGCTCGACCGTTTTCTTGGTCAGGACCTGGGCCGCGTTGATGGCCATCTTGCGTTCGGCGAAATCGCGGATGTGCTGGGCCGATCCCTGATAGGCCTGGAGACCTGCAAAGCGCAGGTTGCGCGAGCGGTCGATCTCCTTGGCCAGCGCGACCGCCGCTTCGCCCGGCGCCACGCCGCAGCGCCCGGCGCCGACGTCGATTTCCACCAGCACGTCCATGATCACGCCGACCTGGCCGGCGGCGGCGTTCAGGTCGAAAACGTTGTCCGCGTCATCGGCGCAGACCGCGACCTTGGCATGGCGGGCCAGCGCCGACAGGCGGTTCAGCTTGTGGCGGCCCACCACCTGGTTGGAAATCAGCACGTCGTTGATCCCGGACTGGACCAGGGCTTCGGCCTCCGACACCTTCTGGCAGCACACGCCGACCGCGCCCAGTTCCATCTGCAGGCGCGCGATATGGGCCGACTTGTGGGTCTTGGAATGGGGGCGCAGGCGCACGCCGGCTTCCTTGGCGAAGTCGGCCATTTTCCGCAGGTTGCGTTCGAACGCGTCGAGTTCGATCACGAGGGCCGGCGTGTCGATGTCTTCGGCAATGTCGCCGATGCGCGCGGGTGCGGGTTGCGGCATGGGAAGTCCTCTCCTGGTGATCGCCCCGTTGGGTAGGTGCGCATTTGATAACGCCGGATGGTCGTGCGGGCAACGGCCCTGTTGCCGCCGCCGCCGGTTAGACGATCCCGATTGCCCCCAGCACGGCGCCGATGCCGACCAGGGCCGGGATCGGCACCCGGCCGGACAGCAGCGGGGCCAGGGCACCGACGGCGACCGCGGCGGATGCCCATTCGATGCCGCCCGCTTTTGTCACCAGCACGGATTCGCCCAGGAACACCGCCAGGTTGAAGATCACGCCGACCACGGCGGTGGTGATGCCCGACAGGGCGCGCCGGGCGCGTTCGTTGGATTGCAGGGCGTCCACGTAGGGGGCGCCCGCGATGATGAAATAGAACGACGGCAGATAGGTGACATAGGTCGTCAGCGCCGCCGCCAGCAGCCCGGCGGCGACCTGCGACAGATGCGCCGCCCCGGCCCCGTTCCAACCGGCGAAGAAGCCGACGTAGGTATTGACCAGGACCAGCGGCCCCGGCGTGGTTTCTGCCAGGGCAAGGCCGTTCAGCATGTCGCCCGGGGCGATCCAGCCGTGGGTGTTGACCGCGGCATCGGCGATATAGGGCAGCACCGCATAGGCGCCGCCGAAGGTGACCAGGGCCGCCGTGGTGAACAGCTTGGCCACGGCCAGGAACGGTGCCGGGCCGGCGATCATGACCAGGGCCGTCACCGGCAGGGCCAGCAGCACCAGAAAAACCGCCGTGATCATGGCCAGCCGTGCCCAGGGATTGCCCGCCGGGCGCTGCATGTGATGGCTGTCGTCATGGCCCGCGTCGCCGCCGTGGCCGCCGACCTTTCCCAGGGCCGGGATCAGGGCGCCCAGAACACCGGCGGCCAGGATGATGAGCGGGAAGGGCACGTGGCCGAAATGCAAGGCCGCGAAGGCCGCCGCCGCGAGCGCCACGGCGGGCAGCGAATTGCAGGTCTTCTTGCCGATGCGCCACACGGCGAACACGATGATGCCGATCACCGCGGGCTTGATGCCGTTGAAGATTTTGATGACCCAGGTGTTGTCGCCGTGGGCGGCGGCGATCCAGGCGAGCGCCATCATCAGGATGGCGCCGGGCAGGAAGAACAGGGTGCCGGCGGTGACCGCGCCCCGGATGCCGTGCAGGCGCCAGCCGATATAGGCGGCCAGTTGCTGCGCCTCGGGCCCCGGCAGCAGCATGGAATAGTTGAGGCCGCGCAGGAATGCCTGCTGGTCGATCCAGCGTTTCTTGTCGACGCAGTCGGCCTGCATGATGGCGATCTGGCCCGCCGGGCCGCCGAACGAGATGAACCCCAGGTGCAGCCAATACCATGCCGCTTCGGCAAAGCCGACGGCGGATGGGGTGCGGGGGGCTGAGGTTTCCGGTTGCGGCGGGGAGCCAACGGTATCTGCGTCCATGACTGTACCCTATCGTTTAGCGGCGGCCCGGAACCGATTGGCGCCGGGTCGGGCTTACGTCAGGGCAGAGCTTGGACGGGAAACCCGCCTGATAATGCCGGGCGTCTGCCGTCTGCCCGAGGATCGAAAATGTTAGCGCGCCGCTGGGACCGGCACCAAGTCTATTTCGTCACCTTGGGCGGCTGTTTGCGGGTGAACACCCAGGTCGCGTCGTCACTCTGCGCCGCTTGGAACCGATAGCCGCCGTCCGTGAATTTTTTAAGACCATCGGCGGTTTCGATGCGGTTGACGATCATGTAGCGGGCCATCATACCGCGCGCCTGCTTGGCGAACATGCCGAGCACGCGGGCTTGGCCCTGGTTGATCTCCTTGAACACGGGCGTGATCACGGGGGCCTTCAGGGCCTTGGGATCGATCGCCTTGAAATATTCGTTGGACGCCAGGTTCACGACCGTCGGGTCCTTGTGGCCCGCCACGGCCTGGTCGACGGCCTTGGTCAGGGCGCCGTTCCAGAATGCGTACAGATTCTCGCCCCCCGGGTTGGCGAACTTCAGGCCCATTTCCAGGCGGTAGGGCTGGATCAGGTCGAGCGGCCGCAGCAGGCCGTAAAGGCCTGACAGGATGCGCAGGTGATCCTGGGCGTATTCCAGATCGGCCTTCGACATCTCGCGCGCCTTCAGGCCGACATAGGTGTCGCCGTTGAACACCATGGCCGCCTGCTTGGCGTTGCTCAGGTCGAAGGGCGGCTTGAAATCCTTAAACCGCTGAAAGTTCTGGTCGGCCAGGGTTTCGCTGATGCCCATCAGGTTGCGCAGGTCCTGGCGCGTGAGCTTGCGCGCGGCTTGGACCAGTTTCTTGGATTGGGTCAGAAAATCGGGCTGGGTATGACTGTCCAGGGTCGGGTCGGTCTCGAAATCCAGCTTTTTGGCGGGGGAAATCAGGGCCAGCATGTCGGGGTGCCTCTGCGCTGTGGATCGGGGCGGGCGGCATGCCGCCGGGCGGCGGCTTGGCAAAATTCAATGCCGATGACATATAGGAGCTTGTGCCCGTATCGTAAACGGCGAACGACGAAAAGGGAGAGGCCATGCTGACCGTCTGGGGCTTGAAGACCTGCGACACCTGCAAGAAGGCGCTCAAGTGGCTGGCCGATGAAGGCATCTCCCATGCCGTGAAGGACGTGCGCGCCGACGGCGTGCCGGCGTCCGAGTTGGCGCGCTGGGTCGATGCCGTGGGCTGGGAGACCCTGGTCAACAAGTCGTCGACCACCTGGCGCGGCCTTGCCGACGCCGACAAGGACGGGCTCGACGCCGCCAAGGCCAAGGCCCTGCTGGCCGCCCATCCGACCCTTATCAAGCGGCCCGTGTTCGTGGTTGGCGACGACATCATCGTCGGCTTTCGCGACGCTCAGAAGAACGCCCTCAAGGCCGGGATCTGATCGGACGACTCATGTCCATTATCGAGCGCCTGGCGCCGACCGAAAATTTAACCGAGGCCGAGGTCGAAACCGGCCTGAAGTGGCTGCTGCATAACGGCATCTGGGCTCAGGGCATGGAGACGCTGGCGCTGGGGCCGATCCTGGTCGCCTACGCGCTGTATTTCGACGCCTCGAACCTGGCCATTGGCTTGCTGGTTGCTCTACCGAACCTGGGCCAACTGGCCCTGCTGCCCGCCGTTCAGGTGGTCGAGAAGGTGCGCCGGCGGCGCCTGCTCGCGGTTGTCTTCGGGGCGGCCAGCCGGCCCATGCTGTTGGTCATGGCGGCGGCAGTGCTGATCCCCTCGAAGGAGGCGGGCCTGGTCCTGCTGCTGACCGGGCTCACGCTGCGCTACAGCCTCGGCGCCTTCGTCGGTTGTTCGTTCAATTCCTGGATCCGCGATCTGGTGCCGGAAAACCGCATGGGGGCCGTGTTCGCCAACCGCCTGATGTGGATGACCGGGATCGGCATGGCGGTCAGCCTGCTGGCCGGCCTGTTTGTCGACGAATGGGGCCGTCTGGTGCCCCATCGGGAAGCCTATGGCTATTCGATCCTGCTGGTACTCGCCTTCGTCGCCGGCTGCGCCAGCGTTTATTGCATGTGCCGCATTCCGGAACCGGCCATGCCGCCGGCGGAACGCCATCTGCCCCTGACCGAGCGTCTGGCCGAACCCTTGAAGGACGTCAATTTCCGCAACCTGATGATCTTCCTGGGGTCCTGGAACTTCGCGATCAATCTGGCCGCCCCCTTCTTCACGGTCTACCTGTACAAGCGCCTGGGCCTCAGCGTCACCATGGTCACGGCGCTGCTGATCGTCAGTCAGGCCGCCAACATCGCCGTGCTGAAGGCCTGGGGACGGATCGCCGACCGGGTATCCAACAAGGGCGTCTTGACCGTCGCGGCCCCCCTGTTCGTGCTGTCGATTTTCCTGTGGACCTTCACGACCCTGCCGGAAAAACACGTGCTGACCCTGCCGCTGCTGGTCGTCATCCACGTCCTGACCGGCATCTCGACCGCCGGGGTGACGCTGGCCTCGGGCAACATCAGTTTGAAGCTGGCCCCGCGCGGCGCGGCGGCGAGCTATCTGTCCGTCTCGTCCCTCATCACCGCGATCTGCGCCGGCACGGCGCCGATCATCGGCGGTCTGTTCGCCGACTGGTTCACGGACCGCGAGCTGACCCTGATCCTGCGCTGGACCGAACCGGAAACCCGCCACCTGTTCCAGGCCATCAATCTGCGCCATTGGGATTTCTTCTTCATTCTGGCGGCGGTCTTGGGGTTTCTCTCGCTCAACCGCTTGCGTCAGGTTAAAGAGGTTGGCGAGGTCGAGGAGGATATCGTCCTGGAAGAAATCATGGCCACCGCCCGCCAGGGCATGCGCAACTTGACCTCCGTCGCGGGGTTGCGCTCGGCTGCCACATATCCGGTGGAACTTCTGTTCCGCAAGGTGCGCCTGCGCCGGCGCAAGGGTGACGGGAAAGCACCCACGCGCTTCACCTCTGACGGACCGATCCCCTGACATGATCCAAGATCCCCTGTTCTACCTTCTGGCCGTGCCGGCGGTCTTGATCGCGGGCATTTCCAAGGGCGGGTTCGGCTCGGGCCTGGCGCTGATCGCCGTGCCCATGATGTCGCTGATCGTGCCCGTGCCCATGGCGGCGGCGATCATGCTGCCGGTGCTGATGTCCATCGACTTCATCAACATCTGGGTCTATCGCAAGGACTTCAGCGCCCCCGACCTCAAATACCTGCTGCCGGGGGCGGTGCTGGGCACGGCGGCGGGCTGGGCCGGGTTCCAGTTCATGACCGAGGAAGGGACCCGCCTGATGGTCGGCCTGATCGCCATCGCCTTCACGCTGGATCATTGGCTGCCGCTGCGGCCTAAGCCCGACGGCGCCCGCCCGCCCGGCTTGCGCGGCGTGTTCTGGGGCATGTGCGGTGGCTTCACCAGCTTCTTCGCCCATGCGGGGGCCCCGCCGGTGCAGGTTTACCTGCTGCCGCGCGGACTGACCAAACGGCCTTTCGTCGGCACCTTCGCCATCTTCTTCTGGGCCGTGAACCTGATGAAGTTTCCGGCCTATTGGGAACTGGGCCAGTTCACGGCGGAGGTCCTGTGGACCGCGCTGGTCCTGGTGCCGCTGGTGCCCATTGGCATGCGCATCGGCCTGTGGGGCCAGAACCGCCTGTCGGACAAGGTATTCTTCGGCGTCTGCTACGTGCTGCTGTTCTTCACCGGCATCAAGCTGACTTGGGACGGATTGCGGCCGCTGATCGGCTAGGCCGGTTTCGGCGCCCAGTTGTGGTTTTCCGATGATGCGTGGCGGGCCCAGGCGTAGAGCGCGTCATAGACCGCCATCCCCGCGTCGAGCATCGCCAGGTCGTCGTCTTCGTACAGCGCCGACAGGCCCAGGGACGTCGCCAATAGCCCCGCGCATTCCGGCGCCAGATCGAGCCGTCCCGTATCCGCGCCGCGGACGATGTCCGCCAAGCGATTCATGGCCGGGTCCTGAATGCCCGACCAGGCGATGAAGGCGTCGAAGCTGCATTTCTCGCCGACATGGCTGAAATCCACGTCCGGGATGTCGTAAGGGGTGCCGCCGGTCTCCGTCGCCACATCCTTGACGAAGTCCTTGGCGACGTAGTGGAACACCGCATCCGGATCGACGAAGCGGCGGATGAACCAGGGGCAGGCGATGCGGTCGATCTTGGGCCGCTCGCGGGTGACCCAGATGCTGGGCCGGCCTTCGGGCACGAGGCCGTGCTTGACCGTGACGCCGCCGGCTTCGATGAAATGATCGATTCCGCCGTCCAGGTAATAGGCGTCGATGCCCAGCGCCCGCAGGGTCGCGGCGGCGCTCTGGCTGATGGCATGGCCGTGTACGCAATAGACGACGACCGAGCAGTCCTCCGGCAGGTCTTCGGCCCAGTCGGCGGCGGCTGCGTGATCGCGCCAGCGGGCCGTCGAAATGACCGTGTCGGCCTTGTCGAAGGCGGCGCGGCGACGCACATCGACGACGACGGGCGCGTCGGGCGTGGCGAAGGCGCGGTTCAGGTCGTCGGCGGAAACGGCATTGGTGGACAGGGGCGGGGAGGGGGCGGACATGGCTCAAACCTCTCTTGCATCAGAGGGCCGAGCAGTGCTTGGGCGGACCGCCGCCTTGAACGTCGCCGGGAGACTGCGGGGCCCCGGCGGAAGAAGGATTCTATACGCCTGATCCGGGGCGCGTGCAACGCGGCGTTAGCGAAAATACCGCCCCGGCGACACGCCCAGCGCTTTCTTGAACATGGCGATGAAGGCGGACGGGCTGTCGTAGCCGAGGTCGAGGGCCGTGGCCGTCACGGACTGCCCGGCGGCCAGCAGTTCCAGGGCCTTCAGAAGCCGCGCCTGCTGCCGCCAGGCGCCGAAGGTCATGCCGGTATCCTTGACGAAAAGCCGCGCCAGGGTGCGCGCACTGGCGCCGGCGGTGCGCGCCCAATCGTCGAGCCCCGTATCCTGCGCCGGGTCGTCGGAAAGCGCCTCGGCGATGCGCTTGAGGCGCGTGTTCTCGGGCCAGGGCAGGTGCAGGGGAGCTTGGTTGAGGACCTTTAGTTGGTCGAGGATCACCGCCATCAGCCGCCCCGCCGGGCCGTGTGCGTCGTATTCGGCGGGCACGTCGACGGCGGCGCGGATCAGTTCGCGCAGCAACGGCGACACGGTGACGACGCTGCACGCCCGGGGCAGGCCCTGGGCGGCCTCCGGGCTGACCCACAGGCTGCGCATCTTGACGTCGGTCGGGAAATCGACCCGGTGGGCCATGCCGCCCGGCACCCAGACGGCGCGTTCCGGCGGCACGACCCACACACCGGCCTCGGTCGTGACGGCCATGACGCCGGAAATGCCGTAGACCAGCTGTGCCCGCGGATGGGAATGCCAACGCGTCGCCTGACCCGCCGGATAGTCCGTCGCGGCGGCGACCACGGGGCGCGGCACGGCCTGCAGGGCATTGACCCGCGCAATGTTGTCCTGATGGGTCTGTTCGCGACGGGGGCCGTCCATGGGATGCCTCGTTTGTCCATTCCGCGATATAAATTGACAGAATACGGAAAGACTGTCGATAAGACTTTGGGGCACAAGGATAGTCGGCCCGATTCCCAGTGTTCACCCGGGCCGCCTTACCCACTTTAGAAGGCCGAGACCGACGATGGACTATTTCGACCGACGCGGTGTCCAGTTCCTGTTCCTGAACCTGGGCCACCTATACGACCACCTGTTCATGCTGCTTTACGCGACGGCCGTTGTCGCCATGGCCAAGGACCCGGCGTTCCAAGGCTCTTACGGTTTCCTACTTGCCCTATCGACGGCAAGCTTCGTCGCCTTCGGCGCCGGATCCATTCCGGCGGGCTGGCTCGGCGACAAATGGTCGAAGCACGGCATGCTTACGGTGTTCTTCATCGGGATCGGCACGGCCTCCATCCTGACCGGCCTGGCCACGGGCCCATACGCCGTGGCGGCCGGCCTTTTGGCCATCGGCGTGTTCGCCGCCATCTATCACCCCGTGGGCATCGCCATGGTCGCGGAAAACGCCAAGTCCCTGGGCAAGGAACTCGGCATCAACGGCGTGTTCGGCAACCTGGGCGTGGCCATGGCCGCCATCGTCGCTGGCACCCTGACCGACGTCATCAACTGGCGCGCGGCCTTCATCATTCCGGGCGTGATCTCCATTGCCACCGGCTTCGCCTATATGATTTTCGCGCGCAACGCGCCCGAACCTCACGCGCTGGCCAAGAAGGACAAGTTCATCGGCGCCTCGCGCAGCGAAATCCGCCGCGCCATCGCGGTGGTGCTGCTTGCCTCGGCCCCCGGCATGCTGATCTTCAATGCCACCACCAACGCCCTGCCCAAAGTGTTCGACGAACGCCTGGGCGATTTGGCCTCCAACCTGAGCCAGGTCGGCATGTGGACTTTCGTCGTGTTCGTGATCGCGTCGTCGGCCCAGGTGATGATGGGCATGATGCTGGACAAGTACCGGCTGAAGCCGATTTACCTCACGGCCATATTCCTTCAGGCGCCGGCCGTGTTCTTCGTCGCCTTCGCCTACCATGTGGGCATGTTGGGCAGTGCGGCGGCCATGATGTTCGTGGTGTTCTCGATCATCCCGATCCACGACACCATTATCGCGCGATTCACCAACAAGGAGTACCGTTCGCGGGTGTTCGCGCTCAAGTATCTGGTCGGGCTTTGCGTCGGCGCGGCGGCCCTGCCCATGGTCGGCTGGCTGCACACCAACATGGGCGGGTTCGAGACGGTGTTCCTGGTGCTGGCGGCCCTTGCCGTGTTCGAGGCCGCTGTCGCCCTGTTCCTGCCGTCGCGCGATCACCTGACCCAGGCGGAACCGGCAGCTCAGCCCGCGGAATGACCCCACACATGACGCAGGCGCGGAGCGGCCCCATGCAGATGCATGGGGCCGTTTTGCCGTCATATCCCGTCGGTTCAGAACTTGCCCGACCTGCGCGTCCGGCGCAGGGCTTCGGCAACGCAGCGGCTGTCGGCGAGACCCTGATGCATGACGCCGGGCGGGACGAAGTTCAGTAAGCCCGGCAATTCGGAACTGTTCGGAATGTGCTCTGTCCCGATGAGCGCCATCACCGCCGCGCGCACATCGTCACAGCGGCAATCGGCGAAGGGGTTCGCCAGGCCGTACAGCTGGCAGTTCGTGGCGATATGGGTGAATTCGTCGCCGAAGCCGAAAACCCCCGTGGCCGGACCGACGAATTCGGCGAATTCGGCAAGGGCTGGTTTCAAATCCACGCCGTCGCGGTTCAGGCGGTCCTGGGTGATGCCCGTGAGGTCCGTGAAATAGCGGTCGAGGGTCGGATTGATGCGGGGGCGAACCAAAATCTCGAACGCGCCCAATTCTTCCATCTCCGGCGTGTTCGCCAGCTTGACCGCGCCAATCTGGACGATCTCGATCTCTTCCCCGGGCTTCGTCCAATGGCGTTGCCAGGACCCTTCCCAGGCGGTCCATTCCAAGTCCATGACGATCAGCGCCAGATCGTCGCCTTTCATGATTCCGTGTCCTCCGTCCGCGCGGCCCGGATCAGGCGGTCGTTGATGGCGCGGCCCAATCCCCGGTCGGGGATCGGCATGACGGCGATGGCCGGGGCCGGTCCGCCGTCCAGGTCGTGCAGCATGGCGAACAGGTTGGCGGCGGCCTCGGTGGTGTTGCCCGCGGCACTCAGGTTCATCGTCCCTTCGGGGGCATCGGGGCCGAAGCCGAGTAAGGCCTCGCCGGGTTCGGCCGACAGGGCGTTCAGGCGCAGCCGCTTCGACGGCGCGTAGTGGCGGGCCAGCATGCCCGGGGAGCGTGGGCCGCCGGGGCCGATCTCATGAGCTTCGGCCACAGTCCCGTCCGTGCCGCAGACGGCTTCGATGTCTTCCCGCGACAGGCCGCCCGGGCGCAGGATCACCGGCCGGTCGCCGGTGGCGTCGACGACGGTGGATTCCAGGCCCACGGGGCAGGCGCCGCCGTCCAGGATGATTTCCGGTCCGCCCTGGTCCGGTCCGGGCAGGGAGGCGGCGACATGCAGGGCCTGTGTCGGGCTCATGCGGCCCGACCGGTTGGCGCTGGGGGCTGCGATCGGCAGGCCGCTCGCCTTCAGAAGAGCCTGGCCCACGGCATGATCGGGCGCGCGCATGGCGACGGTGTCGAGGCCCGCCGAGACCAGGCGCGACAGTCTGCAATCGGCCCGCCGGGGCAGGACGACGGTCAACGGCCCGGGCCAGAAGGCATCCATCAACCGGCGGCCGAGGGCCGTGATCTCGGCATAGCCGGCGGCGGCGGCGGCATCGGCCACGTGCACGATCAGGGGATTGAACTCGGGCCGGTCCTTGGCGGCGTAAATGGCGGCGCAAGCGGCGTCGCTGGTCGCGTCGGCGCCCAGGCCGTAGACCGTTTCCGTGGGAAAGGCGACCAGGCCGCCCGCCCGAAGAACATCGGCCGCGCGGGCGATGGCGGCGGGGTCCGCCGCATCGGCGATGAGGGAGCAGGGGACGGTGTTATCCGTCAAGGCCGATCCCCTTGCCGACCGCAATGAAGTGGGGGTTTTCGAGCCCCTGCTTGCCGTAGGTCAGCGGCGCGCCGTCGGTGGTCAGCACCTCGCCGCCGGCAAAGCGCAGCACCGCATGTCCCGCCGCCGTGTCCCATTCCATGGTCCGCCCGAAACGGGGATAGATGTCGGCTGTCCCTTCGGCGACGCGGCAGAATTTCAGCGAACTGCCGGCACCGATGCGGTGCGCCACGGTGTAGCGTTCGAGGAACGCATCCGCTTCCTCGGCCCCGTGGGACCGGCTGACCACGGCGGTCAGGCCTTCGGCCGGGGCTTCGCGGCTGACGATGGGGGCAAGGGGGCCGCCGCCGGTTTGCTTGAACGCACCCGGCGCACCGGCCACGAAGGTTTCGTTCAGCACCGGCAGATGCACCACGCCCAGGACCGGCCGGCCGTTTTCGATCAGGGCGATGTTGACCGTGAACTCACCGCTGCGTTTGACGAATTCCTTGGTCCCGTCGAGCGGATCGACCAGCCAGAACACGGGGCCGGTCGGTTGCTTGAGGCCCTCGGCCTCGACCGCTTCCTCGCCGACGATGGGGTAATCGGCGGATATCTCGTCCCGGATCGCTTTGATGATCAGGACTTCGGCCAGTTGGTCAGCCTGCGTGACCGGCGAGTTGTCGCCCTTGGTCTCGACATCGAAATCGGTCTCATAGACGGTGAGAATTTGCGCGCCCGCGCGCCTGGCGATATCCGCCACCCGTTCAAGCAGGGTCAGGTCGATGGTCAGCATGTCCGGCGCGCCCGGTCGTGGGAAATGGGGGGGATTGGCCCCGTTCCGGTTTGTCGCCCGTGCACCGCGCGGAGTCAACCGACGGCGGCGCAGACTATGACGGTTGGGCGCGCCAAAGCGGGGAATCGGTGGGCAGGTCTGCGGATTGGGCCTCTTCGGCGACGAATCGCCGCGCCGTGAAGGTGGATGACCAGTGATTTCCGGCCATGCCGGCCTTGCGCTTCAGATGCATCAGGAATGCCCGCTTGTCGGGCAGCTGGTCCCAGACGGATGGCAGGAACAGGGCGCGCTTGCCGCCGTCGGCGATGACCAGCCCGTCGATGCCGGGGCGCAGCTGGGCCAGCAGGTCCGCCTCGTCGCGGACGGTCATGGGTGCCTGGGGGCTGAGCACGGAAATGGACAGGGTGACCTCCGGCAATTCCGCCGCCGCCAGTTTGGGAAAGCGCGGATCGCGGAACGCGGCGGCATAGGCATTGGCGGCGACGTCGGTCAACAGCGGGCGGTGCGCCTCGGGCGAGCCGATGCAGCCGCGCAGTTGGCCGTTCTTCTTCAGCGTCACGAAACAGGCGCCGGGGGCGGCCAAGTCGGCGGCGGCGGTCGAGATATCCGGCATCAGGGGCTGGCCCGTGTCCAGGCCGTGTTCGATGGAGGATGCGGCCAGACGCACCAAGGTCGCGCCATGACGGGCGAGCAAGGCCTTGGTCTGGGCCGCGAAGTCGGTTTCGTCTTCTTGAATTGCGGCCGCCGGATTTTCCAGGAACAGCCAGGACCCGTAGCCGACGACCCGGTCGCGCGGCCCCGCCGTGTCGCCGGAATTGCGCAGATCCACGGTTTCCACGGTCATGCCCCGAGCCTTGGCCAGTTTCAGCAGGCCGCCCAGGGGAAAACGGCCGCAGGCGCCGTGGCTGGAAATCTGTTCCGGCGCCAGGGCCTCGATGGCCCGGCAGGTGCGCCGGTCGATGGCCCGGGCACTGTCGTAATCGAGATAATGGCTGAGGTCCGAGGACACCACGATCAACGTCTCCGGCCCGCCCCACAACCTGTCCAGGACCTCCGCGACCTGGTCCGCCGTGGCCTGGCCGACGACGAGGGGCAGCACCTTGAAATCGTCGAGCACCGCCATCAGGAACGGCAGATGCACTTCCAGGGAATGTTCCTGGGCATGGGTCGCGTCGAACACCTGAACCTGCGGCAGGTCGGCGATCAGGGCAGCCGCTTCCTTGTCGATTTCGACGGGGCCCAGGGGCGTGGCGAAGGCGTCGGCGCCCGACAGGGCCAGGCCATCCACCGCGACCCGGTGGCAGGGACCCAGCAGAATGACTCGTTTGATACGCCCGTGCGCCGGCCTGATCCGCGCATAGGCGCTGGCCGCCACGGCGCCGGAATAGATATAGCCCGCATGGGGGGCGACGATCGCCTTGGGCACGGGGCCGACGGTGATCCTGGCATCGTCCCAGCAATGGGCGAGCAAGGCCTGTAGGTCGCCCGGACGGTCCGGGTAAAAGGCGCCGGCGACGGCGGCGGGGCGGATGATGCTCATGGTCTCAAACTCTCATTCACGACATCTGGCGAAAGCGGCAACGCCAACCCATATATTTTAACAGAAAACGGCTGTGTTTTGCGGGTCGTACGCAATCGCCTTTGCGCTAATATAGGAACGCAGGCGCGCCGTCCCAAGTTGCGAGGTCGAACCGATGACTGCCCAAACCAATCACAATCACGCGCCGGAAGACTTCACCGGCGCCTTCCCCGGCCGCTACTGGCACAAGCTGGAGGACGGCCGCATTCAATGCGACGTTTGTCCCCGGTTCTGCAAGATGCGGGCGGGGCAGCGCGGGCTGTGCTTCGTGCGGGCAAGCGACGGCGAACAGGTGGTGCTGACGACCTATGGGCGCTCAAGCGGGTTCTGCATCGACCCCATCGAGAAGAAGCCGCTCAACCACTTTTATCCCGGCACGTCGATCCTCAGCTTCGGCACGGCGGGCTGCAACCTGACCTGCAAGTTCTGCCAGAACTACGACATTTCCAAGTCCCGCGAATTCGACAAGCTGCAAAGCCTCGCCACGCCGGAAATGATCGCCGAGGCGGCCGTGCAATCGGGGTGCAAGTCCGTCGCCTATACCTACAACGATCCGGTGATCTTCCTGGAATACGCCGTCGACACGGCCAAGGAATGCCGCAAGCGGGGCATCAAGAACGTGGCCGTCACCGCGGGCTACATCACGCCCGAGGCGCGGCCCGAGTTCTACGAGTACATGGACGCGGCCAACGTCGACCTCAAGGCCTTCACGCCGGAATTCTACAAGGAGCTATGTTCCGCCGAACTGGACCGTGTGCTGGACACCCTCAAGTACATCAAGCACGAAACGGACTGTTGGCTGGAAATCACCGATCTGGTCATCCCCGGCCGCAACGACGGCGAGGACGAACTGGACCGCATGACCCGCTGGATCGTGGACAACCTGGGCCCCGACGTGCCGGTCCACTTCACCGCCTTCCACCCCGACTGGAAGATGATGGACGTGCCGCCGACGCCGCCGGAAACCCTGGTCCGCGCCCGCGAGATCGCCATGAAGAACGGCATCCGTTATGCCTACACCGGCAACGTCCACGACAAGGAACACCAGTCGACCTATTGCCACGCCTGCGGCGGCATCCTGATCGGGCGGGATTGGTATGAATTGTCGGAGTTCAACGTCACCACGGAAGGCAATTACCCCGGCAACTGTACCGCCTGCGGCGCGGAAATTCCCGGCCGTTTCGACGGCCCGGCGGGGGACTGGGGGCGCAAGCGGGTGCCGTTACGGTTTCAAGGGCCCAAGGCGGTTTAGGGGGCTTGCGCCGCCGGGATGATTGTATACAATCCGCCGTTCGCAGATTTCATTCAGGGAGAGGACCCCGATCATGGCCCCCGACGCATCCGCCGCCTACGACGTTAACCGCCCCGCCGACATCAGCCCCGAGGAATGGGAGGTCCGGGTCAATCTGGCCGCCGCCTATCGCCTGGTCGATCTGTTCGGCTGGTCGGACCTTCTGGGCACGCATCTGTCGGCGCGCGTCCCGGGCCCGGACGAACACTTCCTGATCAACCCCTTCGGCGTGCTGTTCGAGGAAATGACCGCCTCGGCGCTCATCAAGGTCGATGAGCACGGCACCTGCCTGACCAATTCCGAATACAGCATCAACCCGGCGGCCTTCGTCATCCATTCCGCCGTGCATCTGGCGGTGCCGGAACTGACCTGTGTCATGCATACCCACACGCGGGACGGCGTCGGCGTGGCCTGTCAGGAAGAGGGCATTTTGCCGATCTCGCAGCAGGCCCTGTCCGTCTATGCCCATACGGCCTATCACGACTACGAAGGCCTGGCCTTCGACCTGACGGAACGCGAACGTCTGGTCTCGGACCTGGGCGACAACCGGGTCATGGTGCTGCGCAATCACGGCCTGTTGACCGTCGGCCGGTCCATCGGCGAAGCCTTCATGTGGATGTACCGGGCGGAACGCGCCTGCCGCTATCAGCTGTCGTTCCAGCAGTCCGGCGCCAAGTTGACGCCGATCCCGCAGGAAGTCATCGACAAGACCGTGGAACAGGGCAAGATCGCCAATTCGCCGAACGGCCACCGCCCCATCGGCCAGAAGGAATGGCCGGCGCTGCTGCGCAAGTTGGACCGCGCCAACCCCGGCTACGACGCCTGATCGGGCGTGATTCCACGCTGCTTCCGTCAGAAACCCCTTCACGCGAAGGGACCCGGCACCCTATATAATAGGCCCCACACATTCGGCGCGGGCCCGTTCGCCCGCGCGTTTTTCGCCGCCGCGCGGCCGGACCCGTCGTTGGGGACGCGCGCGGCGCCCTCATGAATAGTCCCAAGGACAGATAGATGAAAATCACCTTCGCCAATCCCGCACTTCCCACCCAGGGCGTCGTCGTCGTGACCGCCACCGAGGACGCCAAGCTGTCGAAAAGCGCCGCCGTCCTGGACGTCAAGCTGGGCGGCGCCATTACCCGCGCCGCCAAGGCCGCCAAGTTCAAGGGCAAGGCGGGCGAAAGCCTCGACCTGATGGCGCCGGACACCAAGTTCGAACGCGTCGTCGTGGTCGGCCTGGGCAAACCGGACGAGTTGAAGGATTTGAGCCTGCAGGAAGCGGGCGGGCGCATCTACGCCCTGTTGTCCGGGCAGGGCGCCACCGCCACGGTGGTGCTCGACGCCGTTGAGGGGGCGGGTATCGCCGCCGGCGACATGGCTGCCAACCTGGGCTTTGGGGCGCTGCTGCGGTCCTACCGCTTCGACAAGTACCTGACCAAGGAACCCAAGGAAAAGAAGCCGGTCCTTAAATCGATCAAGGTGCTGTGCCCGACCACGGCCAAGGCCAAGGCCGCCTTCGCCGACATGGAAAAGGTCGCCGAGGGCGTGTTCTTCACCCGCGATCTGGTGTCGGAGCCGCCGAACGTTCTCTACCCCGCGACCCTGGCCAAGGAGGCGCAGGCGCTGAAGAAGCTGGGCGTGAAGGTCACGGTGCTGGGCGAAAAGGAAATGACCAAGCTGGGCATGGGGGCGCTTCTGGGTGTCGGCCAGGGCAGTGCGCGCGAAAGCAAGATGGTCATCATGGAATGGACCGGCGTGGCCAAGTCGAAGGCCGCCAAGGCGCAGCAGCCCGTCGCCTTCGTCGGCAAGGGCGTGACCTTCGACACCGGCGGCATCTCGATCAAGCCGGCGTCCGGCATGGAAGACATGAAGTGGGACATGGGCGGCTCGGGCGTGGTCATCGGCCTGATGAAGGCGCTGGCCGGACGCAAGGCCAAGGTCAACGCCGTCGGCGTGGTCGGCCTGGTGGAAAACATGCCGGGCGGCAACGCCCAGCGGCCGTCGGACATCGTCAAGTCCATGTCGGGCCAGACCATTGAGGTCCTGAACACGGACGCCGAGGGCCGCCTCGTCCTCGCCGATGCGCTGTGGTACACGCAGACCAAGTTCAAGCCGAAGTTCGTGGTCGATCTGGCGACCTTGACGGGGGCGATCATCGTCGCACTCGGCAACGAGCGCGCGGGCATGTACGCCAACGACGACGCGCTCGCCGATCAGATCTTCCAGGCCGGTGAGGCCGTGGACGAACTGGTCTGGCGCATGCCGCTGGGCAAGGCCTATGACGAGCTGATCAACTCCGACGCCGCCGACATGCAGAACATCGGCGGGCGCTGGGGCGGATCGATCACCGCGGCCCAGTTCCTGCAACGCTTCATCAAGGACGGCACGCCCTGGGTCCACCTGGACATCGCCGGCACGACCTGGTCGAAGAAGGCCAAGCCGGTGACGCCCAAGGGCGGCACGGGATACGGCGTGCGCCTGCTGGACCGTCTGGTCGCCGAACATTACGAAGCGAAGTAAGAGGCGGCGCGGGCGTATGGGACAAGGCAGCGCCAAACGACGGATAGGCTCCCTGGCCCTTGCGGCCGGTCTCGCGGTCGGAGCCCTGGTTGGCGGGACGCCGGGCTGCATTGCGGCGGAACCGGTCCCGGTCGCCGACACGGCCGCGCCCTCGGCGGCGGCTCTGGAATTCGTCCGGCGCACCGGCCTGAACAACAATTTCGTGCAGCTGCTCGCCAAGTTCGGGGCGATGACCCGGACCGTGCAAAGCCTGATCGGCAAGTTCGGGCTGGGGGCGGTGACCGAGGTGTTCCGCGCCCAGGTCAACCGGACCGTCGGCAAGTACGGCGACGAATGGACGGCCAACCTGGCGCGCATCTACGGCGCCGAGTTCACGGCGGAGGAATTGGACTCCCTGGCCACCCAGCGCAACGATTCACCCCATTTCGCGCGCATGGTCGCCTTTCGCGACACGGCGGGCAAACGCATGCGCGCGGCCAGCAACGATTTGATGGAAAAGGCCCTGTTCGAGGTCGTCAAGGGCACGGCGGAGCATTTCCCCACACCCGGCAAGTAGCCGTTCCGACAAGTGCGGCGGAACGGACAGGTTCAAGGCAGGCAAGCGAGACCGTGACCGACATTTCCTTCTATCACCTGGAACGCTCGCCGCTTGAACAGGCCCTGCCCAAGCTGTTGGAAAAGACCCTGGCGGCCGGTAAGCGGGCGCTGGTGCTCGCCTCATCGGAGGAACGGGTCGAGGCTCTGGCGCAGACTCTCTGGACCTACGATCCCGGGTCCTGGCTGCCTCACGGCACGCCGAAGGACGGCAATCCGGAAGACCAGCCCGTGTGGCTGTCGACCGATCCGGAAACCCCCAACCACGCGACCTTCCTGTTCCTGACCGATGGCGCCACGTCGGAATGGGTCGACGCCTACGAGAGGTGCTTCGAGCTGTTCGATGGCCGCGACCCGGCCGCCGTGCAGGCGGCGCGTGAGCGCTGGAAGGCCTACAAGGACGCGGGCCACGATCTGACCTATCTGCAGCAGACGGCCCAGGGCGGCTGGGAAAAGAAAGCCTGACCATCAAATGCTCCCGACCGCCCACAGAAGGCGGCGGCGACAACAACAAACGACTGACGGAGGATACAAGATGACCAACCCGCGCTGGGTCAATCGCCCCGAGGGCTCCAACTGGGGCGATTTCGGCCCCGATGACGAAAAGGGCCGCATGAACCTGCTGACGCCCGAGGTCGTGATGAAGGGCGTTGCCGAGGTCAAGGAAGGTCTGACCTTCTGCCTGTCCATGCCGCTCGACATGCCGGGCGGCAATTCGGTCAATCCGAAACGCCACCCCCCCGTGCTGCACCCGACCAAGCAGGACGGGGCACCCTATTACAACTTCATCTGGAACGAACATTCCCTGCCGGGCTCGACCGACGTGAGCGCCGACGACGTGGTCGTGCTGCACACGCAGTATTCGACGCAATGGGACTCACTCGCCCACTTCGGGCAGCTGTTCGATGCGGATGGGGATGGGGTGGCGGAGCCCTGTTACTACAACGGCTGGCGCGCCGGCACCGACGTCGCCGACCCCGACGTGCACAACCACGTCAAGACCGACCGCCTGGGCATCGAAAACATGGCCGAGGCCTGCGTGCAGGGCCGCGGCGTGATGATCGACCTGCACGGGCACTTCGGTAACGAGCGCGTCGCCGTGAACCACGCCATGCTGATGGACGTGATGGACAAGGACGGCGTGACGGTGGAGCAGGGCGACATGCTTCTTCTCCACACGGGCTGGGACGAGATGATCCTGTCGATGGCCGGAAACCCGGACGCCAAAAAGCTGCATGCCAGCTGCGCCGTGCTCGACGGCTGGGACGACAAGCTGTTGCAGTGGATCACCGACAGCGGCATCACGATCTTGGTGTCCGACAACATGGCGGTCGAGAACACCCATTACGACAGCCGCCCCGAGGACGATCACTGCCGCCTGCCGATCCATCGCCACTGCCTGTTCAAGATTGGCGTGCATCTGGGCGAGATCTGGTATCTCGCCGAATTGAAGAAGGCGCTGAAGGAACGGGGGCGCTCGCGCTTCCTTTTGACCGCGCCGCCGCTTCGCCTACCGGGCAGCGTCGGGTCTCCCGCAACCCCCGTCGCGACCATCTGACGGACGGCCCCCGATGACCGAGAATTCTCCCAAGAGCGGCCCGACACGGCTCGATGCCAACAAGATCGACATGGCGCAGTTCGGCCTGCACAAAAAGGATTATCAGCCCGAGGCCAAGGGACCGCTGCACGGTGTGCGCGTGGTCGACATGTCGCGCCTGGTCTGCGGCAACCTTCTGACCTTCAATCTGGGCGACATGGGGGCCGAGGTCATCAAGATCGAGCCGGCGGGCAAGGGCGATCCGCTGCGCGCCTGGGGCGACGGCGGGATCGAGGCGCAATGGAAGGTTTACGCCCGCAACAAGAAAAGCATGGCACTCGACCTGCGCGATCCCCAGGCCATCGCCATCGTCAAGAAGCTGTCGGCCGGCGCGCAGATTCTGGTCGAGGGCTTCCGCCCCGGGCGGCTGGAGGAAATGGACCTGGCGCCGGAAACCCTCTGGGCGATCAACCCCAAGCTGGTGATCGTGCGCATCTCGGGCTACGGCCAGTCGGGCCCTTATAAGGAACGTCCGGGGTTCGGGTCCGTCGTCGAAAGCATGTCGGGCTTCGCGTCGCGCAACGGCTTCGGCGACCGGGAGCCGGTGCTGCCACCCTTTGCGCTCGCTGATTCCGTGGCCGGGTTGCAAGGGGCATTCGCCACCATGGTGGCACTGCGCGCCGCCGAGCAGGAGGGCGGGAAGGGCCAGGTCGTGGACCTCGCGCTGCTCGAGCCCCTTTACGCGATCATGGGGCCGGAGGCTCTGGTCTATCAGCTAACCGGGCGCAGCCGTCCGCGCACGGGTTCGTCCTCGACCACGGCCTCACCGCGCAACGTGTACGAAACGTCCGACGGCAAGTTCATCGGCATGTCGGCATCGATCCAGACCATGGCCGAACGGGTGTTCCGCATGATCGGCCGGGAAGACCTGATCACGCAGGAAGGGTTCCGCACCAACATGGAGCGCGTGAAGAACCGCGAGGAAGTCGACCGCATCGTCGGCGGCTGGATCAAGACCAAGACCCTGGCCGACGTCGCCCGGACGTTCGAGGAACAGAGCATCACCGCGTCGCCGATTTACGAACAGGACGACATCCTGCGCGACGAGCATTTCCGCGAGCGCGAGGTGATCATCGAACTGCCCGACGATCAGCTGGGCACCGTGCCCATGCAGAACGTCAGCCCGCGCCTGTCGGAAACGCCGGGCGTGATTCGCAGCCCGGCACCCCTCAGGGGACAGCATTCCGTGGCGTTGCTCGAGGAACTGGGCTACGGCGCGGCCGAGATTGAAAATCTGAAAGAAAAGGGAGTGGTCGAAGGATGACCAATAAAAACACCACCGGCGCGGAACGGCCCATCGTTTGGCGTTCGCTGCTTTACGTTCCCACCAACAACGAAAAGTTCGTCGCCAAGGCCCATACCCGGGGCGCCGACGGCATCATCCTGGACCTGGAAGACAGCATTCCCGAACAGGAACGTCAGCGCGCCCGCGACATGCTGCCCGACGCGGTGAAGTCGGTGTCGCAGTCGGGTGCCGATCCCATCGTGCGCATCAACCGGCCGCTGCGCCACATGGTCAAGGACGTGGAAGCGGCGGTGAAGGCCGGGGCGCGGGCCCTGTTCGTGACCAAGGTCGATGGTGCCGGGCATCTGAAGCTGGTCGCCGAGCTGGTCGAGGAATGCGAGCGTGAAGCAGGCCGGCCGCGGGGTTCCGTCAAGCTGGCCGCCATGGTCGAGACGGCGGATGCTTATTTTCGCGCCCATGCCATCGCCCGGGCCTCGTCGCGCCTGATCGGCATGAACCTGGGCGGCGAGGATTTCGCCATGGAAATGGGCATGGTGCCGGATACGGAAACCCTGCTGGTGCCCAAGCAGACGGTGATGATCGCCGCCAAGGCGGCGGGCCTGATGGCCATGGGTTTCATCGGCACGGTCGCCGATTACAACGACACCGAAGGCTTCCGCGCCGCCGTGCGCAAGTCGGTCAAGTTCGGCTTCGACTGCGCCAGCGTCATCCACCCGTCAGGCGTGGCGATTTTGAACGAGGAATTCACGCCCTCTGCGCAGGCGGTCGACCATGCCCGCCGCGTCATCGATGCTTATGCCGAGGCGCAGAAGGCGGGCAAGGGGGCGATCACCATCGACGGCAAGATGATCGACGTGCCGATCGTGATCCGCGCTGAACGCCTGCTGGCGCGTTACGAGGCGATCCGGGCCCGCGCCGGAAACTGAGGAACGGTCGGGGCGGGGAGGGCGGCTACAGCACCCCCGCCGCGGCGGTCGCAACCTGATTGCCGCCGCGCCAGATCATTTCCAGGGCGACATAGGCGACGACGATCAGCCCGGCATAGGCCAGCCACTTATGCTTTTCCAATAGCGACGCCACCCAGTTGGCGGCGAAGGCCATCAGCAGGATCGACAGGACCAGACCGAACACCAGCATGCCCGGCGCGTCGTGGGCGGCGCCGGCCACGGCCAGCACGTTGTCCAGCGACATGGTGACGTCGGCGATGATGATCGAGGTCACGGCACTGCGGAGCGTCTTACCCTCGGCGCTTCCCTCGGCCTCCGGATCGGGCATTTCCAGACTGCCGGAACGGATTTCCTGCCACATCTTGAAGGCGACCCAGAGCAGCAGCAAACCGCCCGCCAGCGTCAGCCCGATGATCGACAGTAACTGATAGGTCACGGAGGCGAAGGCGATGCGCAGCACCGTGGCGACGATGATGCCGATGGCGATGGCCTTGCGCCGGAGTGCTATGGGCAGACCCGCCGCCGCCATGCCGATGATGATGGCGTTGTCGCCGGACATCACCAGATCGATGAAGACGATGGAGGTGAAGGCCTTGAAATTGAAATGAAGCAGGGGGTCGAGAAATTCCACGAGCGGGCTCTTTCGTATGGCCGTTGCCGCCGCAGGGCGGGGGGTGGGCGTGCCGGGCGCGGAGGCCCTAGCGGTTATCCTCAATGATCATGTCGGACGCCTTTTCGCCGATCATGATGGCCGGCGCATTGGTGTTGCCCGACGTAATGGTCGGCATGATCGAGGCATCGGCGACCCTTAAGCCCCGGATGCCCCGGACCCGAAGCCGGTCGTCGACGACGGCGTTCGGATCGCGGCCCATCTTACATGTCCCGACGGGATGATAAATGGTCTGTGCGATGCGCCGCGCGCCCTCCAGCAGTTCGTCATCCGTCTGGGCATCGCTGCCGGGGCGCATTTCCTCGGCGACATAGGGGGCCAGGGTTTTCGTTTCGACCAGTCGGCGCGTCAGCTTCAGGGAATCGACCGCCGTGCGGCGGTCCAAGTCCGTCGACAGGTAGTTGGGCCGGATCGCAGGATGGGCGAACGGATCGGGAGAGGCGAGGCGGATGTCTCCCCGGCTTTCCGGGCGCAGCTGGCACACCGACAGGGTAAAGGCCGAGAACCGATGCGTACCCTCGCCGGGGCTGTCGGCGCTCCACGGCTGCACATGGTATTGGATGTCCGGCGTTTCCAGTTCCGGCCGGGTCTTGGCGAAGATCGCGACCTGGCTTGCGCCCATGGTCAGGGGGCCGGAGCGCCGGAACAGGAACTCCAGGCCCATCAGGACCTTTTGGATCGGATTGCGGGCCTGGTCGTTCAGGGTGATCGGCCGATGGGTGCGGTAGATGGTGCGCAGTTGCAGGTGATCCTGCAGGTTGCCGCCGACGCCGGCCAGGTCCTGGGTCACGGCAACGCCCATGTCCGTGAGGTGCTGCGCCGGGCCGATGCCCGACAGCATGAGAATCTGCGGCGATCCGATCGCCCCCGCCGATAAAATTACCTCGCCCCGGCAGGCGGCGGCCTGGGGTGTGCCCTTCACGTCGAAGGCGACGCCGGCACAGCGCCCGTCCTCCAGGATCAGGTTGCGGACCTGGGCATGGGTGCGGATGTCCAGGTTCTGGCGGCTTTTCACTGGGTTCAGGTAACCAACGGCGGTCGAGCAGCGCAGGCCGTTCTTGGTCGTCAGCTGAAAATATCCCGCCCCTTCCTGGTCGTCGCGGTTGAAGTCGTCCCGTTCGGGAATGCCGAGCTCGCCCGCCGCCTTGATGACGGCGTCGCAGATTTCCCGGCGTACCCGCATGTCGGATACGGCCAAGGGCCCGCCCGCGCCATGAAAGTCGTCGGCGCCCCGTTCCTGGTTCTCGGCGCGGCGGAAATAGGGCAGCACGTCCGTGAACGACCAGCCGACGTTACCCAATTGCCGCCAATGCTCGAAGTCCTGCGGTTGGCCACGCACGTAAAGCAGGCCGTTGATGGAACTGGATCCGCCCAGGACCTTGCCGCGCGGCCAGCTGATGCTGCGCCCGCCCAGGCCCGGGTCGGGGGCGGTTTTGAAGCACCAGTCCGTCGCCGGATTGTTGATGGTCTTGAAATAGCCGACGGGAACGTGAATCCAGGGGTTTGTGTCGCGCCCGCCGGCCTCCAGCAGAAGCACCCGCTTGGCCGGATCGGCGCTCAGGCGGTTGGCCAGCACGCAGCCGGCCGAGCCCGCGCCGATGACGATGTAATCATAGACCGGGGCGTCGGAGAGGGGGGAGGTCGCTTCGTCCATCGTTATTGTGTCGTGGTCCTGATTGCGTTGGTTCGCGGCGGTGGGGCGACGATATGGGCCTGTGCGCCGCCGCAGAGGTGGGTGATCTCACGAAATCATCGTTGCAGATATCAATGATCTTTGCAATAATGATACGTAGAAGTCTCAATAATGATAATTTAACACGACTTCTCAATGGTCCCGGCGGCAATCGTGCACGGCAGGGCCCCATGTTTGGGAGTGGAAGCATGAGTAAAATCAAATCTTTATTCGCCGCGTTTGCCGTTCTGGCGTTCGCGGTGGCGGCGGTTGCCGCCCCCGGCACGGCCGAGGCCAAGAAGGTCAAAATTCGTGTCCAGTCGGTGATCCCGGCGAAGGCCGACGAAGTCACCATGTTAAAGGATTACGCCGCCAACGTGGCGGCGCTGACCAACGGCGAAGTCGAAATCGAAGTGCTGCCCGCGGGTGCCGTGGTCGGCGTCAAGGAAACGCTGGAAGCGGTCGACAAGGGCCTGATCGAAGGCGGGTTCGCCTGGACCCACTATTGGTCCGGTTATCACCCGGCCGCCATGCTGTTTGGCTCGCCCGTCGCGGGCGGCGGCGTCGGCATGGACAACATCGCCTGGGTCAGCTGGTATCAGTACGGCGGCGGCCGCGCGCTTTATGAACAGCTCTGGAAAGAGATGGGCATGAACATCAAGGGCTTCATCCTGCAGCCCGTCGGCCCGGAAGCCCTCGGCTGGTTCAAGGAGCCCATCAACTCCATGGCCGACTTCCGCAAGTACCGCTTCCGCACGCCTCCGGGCATCCCCGGCCAGACCTACAAGGACATCGGCGTCGCGTCAGTGGCCATGGGCGGCGGCGATATTCTGCCGGCTCTGGAAAAAGGCGTGATCGACGCCGCCGAATGGTGCTGCCCGAAACCGGACATGGTGTTCGGCTTCCAGAAGGTGCTGAAGCACTACTATCTGCAGGGTCTGCATCAGGTGGTCGTCAATGCCGACATGTACCTGAACGGCGACGTGTGGAAGAGCCTGACCCCGCATCAGCAGCAGGCGATGGAAATCGCCGCCGATGCCTCGCTGTCCCGTGCCATGAGCTGGCGCATCTACGAAAACGGCAAGGCGCTGAAGGAACTGGTGGAAAAGCACGGCGTCATCCTGCATGACACGCCCGCCGACTATTTCACCGAGTACATGGAAGCGGCCCGCAAGAGCCTGGAAAAGAACGCCGCCGAAAACCCGTTCTTCAAGAAGGTCTGGGATTCCCAGAAGGCCTTCGCGGATATCGCGGTGCCGTTCTGGGCCGGGGCGCAGACCTCGAACGCCAACCTCGGCAACGCCTACGCCAAGAGCAAGAAGTAGGCCTAATCCTCTACGCATGACAGCGGCCGGACTTTCGGGGGCGGGCACATCCGCCCGCTCCCGCATTGTCCGCCGCACCCTTCGCGGGCCGTTCTGAGGCACCGCACAGTCTTTCTTTCTCCGCCCACGGGCGGAGCCATGAACGGAAAAGTAGGTTCCGATGGCCGATCACGATCCAATTCCCGGTGAACTCGACATCACCGACGAGCTGATCGCCGAGCGCCGGGGCGACCCGTCGGGCAAGATGCCGGACGACATGCCCCGCTGGATGGCGCTTGCGATCACCGGCATCGACCGGTTCAGTCTCTTCATCGGCAACATCGTCTGCTGGCTGACGGTGCCGCTGTTTGTCGCCATGGTCTACGAGGTGGTGGCGCGATACGTGTTCATCGCCCCCACCATGTGGGCCTATGACGTGTCGCGCATGTTGTATGGCGCCCTGTTCATGCTCGGCGCCGGTTACGCCCTGTCGAAGGGCGTGCACATCCGCGCCGATTTCCTCTACCGCCTGTGGCCGGACAAGGTTCAGGGCCGCATCGATCTGCTGCTGTACCTGGTGCTCTATTTCCCGGGGATGATCGTGTTCCTCTACATGGCGACCGACTTCGCCTCGCTTGCCTGGATCCGGGGCGAGAAGGGCATGGACACCGCCTGGATGCCGCATATGGGACCAATCAAGACGGCGCTGCCCGTGGGCATTGCGCTGCTGATCATTCAGGGCATTTCGGAAACGCTCAAAAGCTATTACGCCGCGACTAAGGGAAGGTGGCCCTGATAATGGAAAATGAAATCCTGGGTCTCATTCTGATCGGGGTGATGCTGCTGGCGATCTTCGTCGGCTTCCCGATCTCCTTCACCCTGATCTTCCTCGGCTTCGTGTTCGGCTACATCGGCTTCGGCAAGGTCGTGTTCTATCTGATGACGTTCCAATTCTCGAACGTCATGCTGGAGCAGACATTGGCGGCTGTCCCATTATTCATATTCATGGGGATATTGATGGAGCAGGCGGGCCTGATGGAACGCCTGTTCGCCGCGGTACAGCTGATGCTGTCGCGGGTGCGGGGATCACTCTACATCGCGGTGCTGTTTGTCTCGACCATCTTCGCCGCCGCGACGGGCATCGTCGGGGCTTCGGTCACGATCCTCGGCATCATGGCTGCCAAGACCATGAACAGGTCCGGCTACGACGTGCGTCTGGCGGCGGGCACGATCACCGCCGGCGGCACGCTGGGTATCCTGATTCCGCCGTCGATCATGTTGGTGGTCATGGGGCCGGTGCTCGAGGTGCCGGTCACGGACCTGTTCGCCGCCGCCATCATCCCGGGGATCATGATGGCCTTCCTGTATGCCTGCTATGCCGTCGGCCGTTGCATGCTCAATCCGGCGCTCGGCCCCGCGTTGCCGCTCGAGGACCGCGCCGCCAACATGGGCGAGATCGTCCGGGAATTCATTCTCGGCCTGGTGCCGCCGGCGCTTCTGGTGTTCTCGGCGCTCGGCTCCATCATGTTCGGTCTAGCGACCCCGACCGAAGGGGCGGGCTGCGGCGCCGCCGGGGCCCTGCTGCTGACACTGGCCTACCGGCGCATGACCTATAAGAAATTCAAGGAAGCCTTGATCAAGACACTGGAAATCTCGGCCCTGATCCTGATCCTGGTCGCCGCGTCCAACTTCTTCGGCGCCGTGTTCTCGCGCCTCGGCACGCCGACCATGCTGACGGAACTGCTGCTCGGCCTCGACCTGCCGCCCATGGTCCTGCTGGTCATGATCATGGCCCTGATCTTCCTGCTGGGCTGGCCGTTGGAATGGGTGCCGATCGTGCTGATCATCGTGCCGATCCTGCTGCCGCTGATCGAACAACTGGGGTTCAACCTGGTGTGGTTCGGCATTCTGGTCGCGGTCAACCTGCAAACAGCTTGGCTATCTCCTCCTGTGGCGCTATCAGCATACTTCCTGAAGGGCGTGGTGCCGGAGTGGGATCTCAAGGACATTTACATCGGCATGATGCAGTTCATGGTGATCCAGCTTATCGGCCTCATCCTGATCATGGTGTTTCCCCAAATCGCGTTGTGGCTGCCGGGCTACATTTACGGAAAATAGGTTCGGCGGCGGTGCGGCGTCGATTTCGGTTCATGCGGATGGCATAGTTGGTCATGGCGAACAACGGAGACGAAAAGGTTTCGCGGTCGATCCGTGCGCTGGAGATTGTCGAGGCCATGGTCGGCGAGGGCCGGCCCCTGAGCGCGGCCAAGATCGCCGACCTGACTGGGCTGCCCAAGGCGACGGTGCATCGGCTGTGCGCGTTGCTGACGGAAACGGGCTTTGTCACGCCGTCGCCGTCCGGCGATGGGTTGAGCATCGGCCCCCGGCTGCGCGACCTCGCCATGGCGACCGTCGCCGTTGATACTGACCACAGCCAGCGCCACCGCATTCTCACCGACCTGTCGCAGGAAATCGGCGAGACCTGCAACTTCAACATCCCGATGGGCGGGGAGATGTATTACATCGACCGGGTGGAGACAAAATGGCCGCTGCGCACGCAGCTGCCTATCGGCTCGCGAGTGCCTTTGCATTGCACGGCCAGCGGTAAGCTCTATCTGGCGTCGCTGCCCGCTGGGCGCTGCCGCCAGATGATCCAGGCTCTCGACCTGATCCCCCATACGCCGGGCACGATCACCGAACCGGATGCGTTGCTCGCCAATCTTGACGTCATCCGCCGGGAAAAGGTCGGCACCGACAATCAGGAATTCATCGAAGGCATGGTCGCCGTCGCCGTGCCCGTTACCGACGCCAAGGGCCGCCTGGCCGGGACACTCGCCTGCCACGGGCCGACCGTGCGGATGTCCATGGAACGGGCGCAGTCCTTCGTTCCGGCGCTGCGCCGTGCGGCGGCCAGACTGTCCCAGGTGGGCGGCGAACAGGTGGCTGAATAGATCAATAAGAGGACGGGCAGGGCACCTCTGCCCCGTGCGTGGCCACGCTCAGCTTTCGGCGCGGCGGCGTTTCACCGTCGCCTGATGGCCTTTCTTGCCCTTGGCCGTGATCTCGGCGCGCTGTGTCTGGGCTTCTTTGGATTCCTTGGTTTCTTCGCGGATTTTTTCCTGCATTTTTTTGTGCTTGGCGTATTTCCGCTTGGCGACCAATTCGCGGTAGGCCTTCTTGTTCTTTGAAATTTTTGACCAGAACAGGACCTGGGTGACCACGGAGCCCATGAACCACAAGACCGGCATGGACAGCATGGTTGTGACCCAGAAGATGGCCTGGATGGCGTCGATCCGGCCGGTCACGTTCATGTGGTAATAGAAGATGACCGCGATCAGGCAGATTTCATAGAACAGAAGAATGCGGAAACCGTTGGTTTCCTGAAAGGCGATGGGTTTCAGCGGCCCGCCGAACGCCTTGAAGATGCTGGACAGCATGCCGCCGATGACGCTCGACAGCAAAAGCACCAGACAAGTCGCGGCGACCAAGTCCGTATCTTTCGTGAACTTGAAAATTCCCAGCAGTGAATCTAGATAACCCACGTCCCACCTCCCTGCCCTCAGAAATTCCCCACCCCAGGCAATCCCGATTTTATGATTCTTTGGTTAAGGGTTCACTTATAAAACCAATCTGTATGCACTTGTATTCCGTTTCTTTTCCGAATGCCGCAAAAACCAAGGCAAATTGTTTGCGCAATCACGAATGCGCATGCCCCGTGGGCAGGGAATTTCACCCGCCAGAGGCGGCTTTGCGGCGTACCACTATAGAGAATCCGGCGAACCCGGCGCCCGCCAGGGCGAGCGCCGACATGGTCCAGAAGGCGCCGCCGCCCAGGGATGCGAACAGCAATCCGGCGCCATAGGACGCAGCGCTCATGCCGACGCCAAGGGTAATGGCGAACAGGCTCTGCGCCGAGGCCGACAGGGACGGATCCACCCGTTCGGTGATCAGGTAGATGATGCCAAGGTGCGTGGCGCCGTAGCTGAGCCCGTGCAGGGCTTGCAGCAGGATCAGCCATTCCAGGTCCGTGGTTCCCGCCGTTCCGGCCCAGCGCAGGGTCGCGGCGGCGGCGCCGATGGCGATCATGCGGACCGCGCCGACGCGTCGCACGGTGGCGGCGGCAAAGGTGAACAGCAGGATTTCGGCGATCACGCCTTCGGCCCAAAGCGCGCCGATGACATCCGCCCCGTGGCCCGACGCCAGCCAATGGATGGTGCCGAAATTGTAGTAGACCGCATGCGATGCCTGGATGCAGGTCGCCGCCGTCATCGCCGCCATGAGACCGGGTGCGGCCATGATCTCGCGGAACGGTCGGCCGTCCTTCGCGGCGACGGGCGCGCGGGTATCCGGCAGGGCGAGGGCGCACAGGAAGGTCACGGCGACCGACGCGAAAATGGCCCAATGGATCCAGTCCGCCGGGGCATCGGTCAGAATCAGGCCCATGCCCCAGGCGCCGATGATGAAGGTGATCGAGCCCCACAGCCGCACCCGGCCGTAGTCGAAGGGGGTGCGTTCCCGGGTCAGCATGGTCAGGCTTTCCATCAGCGGCAGCACGGGCCCCCTGCTGGCATAGAACACCACGGTCACCAGGATGATGGGCCAGAAACCGTCGGCCCAGCGGAAGGCAAGGAAGGTGACGGCACCCAGGAAACTGAGCAGCACCAGGATGCGTTTGCGTTCGCCGGCGCGGTCGGCGGCGCGGGCGAAATGGGGGGTGACGGCCAGCCGGGCCAGGGTGCCCAGGGCGAACACCAGACCGATCTGTTCCGCATCCAGACCCCGGTCCTTGAGCCACAGCGGCCAGAACGGCCCCATGATGCCCAGCGCCAGGAAGATGCCGCCGTAAAACAGGGCCAGGCGCAGGGGGGCCAGGCGCGGCGCGCCCGTGTCCGGCGTCATCGGCGGGGGACCGCCGCGCTGGCCGCCAGTTCCTTGAGATAGGAAAGGCCCTCGGTCGCGCGGACGCCATACCAGGACAGCATCTCGCCATCGACCAATTGTGCCTTGTCGGCGTGGTCGGGGTGATCGGCGCGGAAGGCGGCCAGGTGATCTTCCGTGAAGGGGAAGGGTTCGGACGAAAACAGCACCCGGTCGACGTTGTCGAGCACGGCATCGGTCATGGCGAATTCGGGATAGCGCGCATTCGCCACCGGCGCCCAGGTGCGCCAGCCGATCAGGTCGAGAGTCCGCGCGATATAGGTGTCCGGCCCCACGGTCATCCAGGGCGCCTTCCAGATCAGGTAGAGGACGCGGGTCTCCGCCAGGGGCCGGGCGGCGATAACCGCCGCCAGGGCGTCCTCGAACCGCCGGGCCAGGGTCTCCGCCGCCGCGTCACGGCCGAACACGCCGCCCAGCAGGCGGATCAGCGGGCCGTTGTCGGCGGGAGACAGGGGATGGGTGACCACGGGCACGATGCCGCGGGCCGTCATTTCGTCGGCCATCTCCTTCGGGTTTTCGTCGACGTTGAGGACCGCGTGGGTCGGCCGCGCCGCCGCGACCTTGCGCCAGTTCACCTGCTTGGTGCCGCCGACGCTTTTGACCCCTTTGACCCTGTCCGCGGGATGGACGCAGAAGGCCGTGCGTCCGACAATGTTATCGCCCAGGCCGAGTGCGAACAGGGTTTCCGTCAGGGACGGCACGAGGGACAGGATGCGGGCGTCGGGGGCAGGGGCATGGCGCCGTCCGGTCCAGTCGGTCAGCCGCGATGCGGCGGATGCCGGGATGGACGGCGCGGGCGCGGTCATGACGCCTCGTCCAGGGCTCCGTCGATGGTTTCCTGGGCACTCAGCCATTGCTGTTCCGTTTCGGCCAGCTTGTCCTTGGCCTTCTTATGGGCGAGCTGCAGGTCCATCAGCTTGGCCGTCGGCCCGTTGTAGATGTCGGGATCGGCCATCCTGGCTTCCAGGGTCGATATTTCCTGGGTCAGCTTTTCCATCCTGCGCTCGGCATCGACGACCGACTTGCGCAGGGCCGCCGTCTCCTCGCGCTGGCGGGCGCGTTCGCGGCGCAGTTCCTTTTTGTCGATCGGGGCGACGCTGTCGCCGTCCTTGGCGGCACGGATTTCACGGCGGGCCAGGCGACGCTGTTCCATCAGCAGGCCGGCATAGGCGTCCAGGTCGCCCTCGAAGGGCTTGCACGCACCGTCGGCAACCAGCCACAGGCGGTCACAGACAAGGTCGATCAGGTGTGAATCGTGCGTCACCAGGACGATGGCGCCGTCATATTCGTTCAACGCCTGGACCAGGGCCTCGCGGGCGTCCACGTCCAGGTGGTTGGTCGGCTCGTCGAGGAACAGGATATGCGGCGCTTCGGTGCTCATCAGCGCGAACAGAAGCCGTGCTTTCTCGCCGCCGGACAGGACCTCGACCTTGCTGTTGGCGAGGTCGCCGGAAAACCCGAACCGGCCCAGGTGGGAGCGCACCTTGGTTTCCGTCGCCATGGGCATGATCCGCGCCATGTGCTGGAACGGGGATTCATTCAGGTTCAGTTCTTCCTGCTGGTGCTGGGCGAAATAGCCAATCTTCAGCTTGGACGACTTGACGATCTTGCCGGCCTGCGGTTTGAGGCGGTCGGCCAGCATTTTGATCAGGGTCGATTTGCCGTTGCCGTTGGCGCCGATCAGGCCGATGCGGTCGTCCATGTCGATGCGCAGGTCCAGGTTCTTCAGGATCGGCTCGGCGCCATATCCGACGCTGACCTCGTCCATGGCGATCAGGGGCGGCGACAGGGGGGCGGGGTCGGGAAAGTTGAAGGTCGTGGTCTTGTCCTCGACGACCGAAGCGATGGGCTCCATGCGGGCCAGCATCTTCATGCGGCTTTGCGCCTGCTTCGCCTTGGTCGCCTTGGCCCGAAAACGGTCGACGAAGGATTGGATGCGGCGCTGCTCGGACAGCTGCTTGGCCTGCAGCTTGACCTGCTGGGTCATGCGTTCGCGGCGTGTGCGCTCGAACCGGTCGTAGTTGCCGGCATAGCGGGTCAGCTTCTGTTCGGACAGATGCGCGATCTCGTCGACGACCTTGTTGAGCATCGTGCGGTCGTGGCTGATGACCAGCAGCGTGCCGGGCCATGTCGCCAGATAGGTTTCCAGCCACATCGCCGCTTCCAGGTCCAGGTGGTTGGTCGGCTCGTCCAGCAACAGGAAGTCGGGACGCGAGAACAGCGTCGCCGCCAGCGCCACGCGCATGCGCCAGCCGCCGGAAAATTCGCTGCAGGCGCGGGCCTGGGCGGCTTCGTCGAAGCCGAGCCCGGACAGGATTCGGGCGGCGCGGGCAGGGGCGGTCTGGGCGTCGATATCGGCGAGACGGTTGTGGATCTCGGCGATACGCATCGGGTCCTTCACCGTTTCGGCCTCCGCCAAAAGGGCGCTGCGTTCCGTGTCGGCGGCCAGGACGGTATCGAGCAGGCTGGCCGCCCCCGAGGGGGCTTCCTGCGTCACCGTGCCGATGCGCGCACTGGGGCGAACGCGCACGGACCCCTCGTCCGGGTGGGCGTCGCCCAGGATCATCCGGAACAGGGTCGTCTTGCCGGTCCCGTTGCGTCCGACAAGGCCCATCTTCCTGCCCTGGGGCAGGTGCAATGTGGCCTTTTCGAACAGCACGCGGCCGCCCAGGCGGAAAGTCATGTCGTTTACGTGCAGCATAGGCGGGGTGATAGCACGGGCCGCGCGCGGTGGAAACGCTCCGTGATGGGGTCAGGCGGTGATTTGAAACAGGAGGGGAAAATAAAATGCCGGGCCGCGGTTGGTGGGGGGAGGAGGAGCCGCGGCCCGGCACATGTACCGAAAGACATGACTATGGGGGGAGAGGAGGATCAGCCTTCCGGTACAAAACGAAACGGGTTCGGAAAAACACGCCAATCTTGTGGAACGGCCCCCCTAACGCCCCTTCGTTCCTATACAGTAATTTCCAGTATAACGAGGCTTACGTCAATAAGTCTAAAGGCTAGTGGATCAATATGGCGTAGTTGGTGGAACACAAGGACAAGGCGCAACAAAGGTCTAAATTTTGGTACATGCTTAGATTGATTTTCTGGGGTTTTATAACAGGGTCCGGCGGAATCGGGTCGCGCCGGATTAAATTGAAATCAATTTCCTGATCGTGGTTTCTTGAATAAATCGAAAATCACGATTACATCAGGCGCATGAGCACCCGGCTTCCGACCCTGCGCCAACTGCAATACCTCATCGCCGTCGCCGAGGACGGACATTTCGGCCGCGCCGCCGAGCGTTGCTTCGTCACGCAGTCGACCCTCAGCGCCGGCATTCAGGAGTTGGAATCGATCCTGGGGATTACCGTCATCGAGCGCACCAAGCGCCGGGTCGCGGTGACGCCGCTGGGGCTTGAACTGGTCGCCCGCGCGCGCCGCGTTCTGGCCGAGGTCGAGGACATGACCGTGACCGCCAAGGCAAGCACGCGGCCGTTGACCGGCCTGTTGCGCCTGGGAGCGATCCCCACCATCGGGCCCTACGTCCTGCCAAAGGTGTTGCCGCCGCTCCGGGCGTCCTATCCCGAACTGCGTCTGTTCCTGCGCGAGGACCGCACCGCCCGCCTGGTCGATCAACTGGTCGGCGGCGAGTTGGATGCGGCGCTGATCGCGCTTCCCTATGACGCGCCCGACTTGGACCATATGGTCCTGGCCGACGATCCGTTCTGGCTGGCCGTGCCGCGGGGCCACCCCTTGGCGGGGACCGAGGGTGCGGTGGCGCCGGATGTGCTGGATTCAGATGATCTCCTGCTGTTGGAGGACGGCCATTGCCTGCGCGATCATGTGCTGTCCGCGTGCCGGCGTCAGTCGGCACCCGGCCGCGCCGGCGCGTTCCAGGCGACCAGCCTCTATACCCTGGTCGAACTGGTGGCGGGCGGATTCGGCACCACCCTGCTGCCCGGCGTGGCGCTGCAATCGGACCATGTAAAGGCCGCCGATGTCGTGCTCCGGCCGCTGGCCGGCGGGGTGGGGCGGCAGATCGCCCTGGTGTGGCGGCGCAATTCGGCCCGCCGGTCCGAATACAAGCTGCTCGGACAGTTCCTTAAAAATCAACTGTCTCCGGGCAAAGCCGACTAGCCGGCGACCAAAGTGCACGAATACGTCGCCCCTTTTCCTTGCATGGCGGGGCGGGAGGGACTATAACCCGCGCCGTTTCCGGAAAACCCTTGGGGTGGACCGGAATTTCGGATGCCGAAAACCCGGCCCAAGGATGCCGTGGACGGCCAGACAAAAAAATAACCGACAACAGAAACCAGCCGAACGAACAACCATACAAGGGGATCGACCATGGCTCTTGAGCGTACGCTCTCCATCATTAAACCCGATGCCACCCGCCGCAACCTGACCGGCAAGATCAACGCCCGGTTCGAGGAAGCGGGTCTGCGCATCGTCGCCCAGCGCCGCGTGCGCCTGACCCAGGAACAGGCGGAAGGCTTCTATGACGTGCACCGCGAACGGGCGTTCTTCAACGACCTTGTCGCCTTTATGACCTCGGGCCCCGTCGTGGTTCAGGTTCTCGAAGGAGATAACGCCGTTGCCCGCAACCGCGAGATCATGGGTGCGACCAACCCGGCCAACGCCGACGCGGGCACCATCCGCAAGGACTTCGCCGAAAGCATCGAGGCGAACTCGGTTCACGGTTCGGACTCGGCGGAGAACGCGGCCAAGGAAATCCGCTACTTCTTCGCGGAACTGGAAATCGTCGGCTAACCCTTCGGGTTCAGTAAAGCGCTTTCTTGAGCGACCGCGCCGGTAATCACGGCGCGGTCGTTTTCGTCTATGGCGACCCGGCCCTCGGCGATCAGGCGCACGGCCAGCGGATAGATGTCGTGTTCGCGTTCCAGCACCCGGGCGGCCAGGCTGTCCGGCGTGTCGTCGGGATGCACGGGCACCACGGCCTGCACGATGATCGGCCCCGTATCCATTTCCTTGCGCACGTAATGCACGGTGCAGCCGGCGAACCGCGCCCCCCGCGCCAACACCCGTTCCTGCACGTCCAGGCCCTTGAAAGCCGGCAGCAGCGACGGATGGATATTGATCATCTTGTCGCGCCAATGGTCGACGAATTCGTCGGACAGCAGGCGCATGAACCCGGCAAGGCAAACCAACTCCGTTCCCGCCGCTTCCATGGCGGCCGTCATCTCAGCATCGAAGGCCGCGCGGTCGGCGAATTCCTTATGGTCGATGACGCGGGTCGGGATGCCGGCTTTGGCGGCGCGCTCCAACCCCAGTGCCCCCGGCCGGTTGGACAGCACCAGAATGATCTCGGCGGGGAAGGCGGGGGCGGCGGTCGCGTCGATCAGGGCCTGCAGGTTAGATCCCCGCCCGGAAATTATGACGGCGAGTTTCAGGCGGCTCATGCCGGGCCCCAGGCCTCGTCAAGATTGGCCACACGGACATCTTCCGGCCCGCTGGCCTTGACGACCCGGCCGATGTTGAACACATCCTCGCCCGCAGTCCGGAACAGGTCTTCCAGGCGCTGCGCCTGATCGGCGTCGACGATCACCACCATGCCGACGCCGCAGTTGAAGGTGCGCAGCATTTCGTGGGGCGTGATGCCGCCCGCCGTCCGCAGCCAGGAAAACACGGGCGGCAGGGGCCATGCGGCGGCGTCCAGATCGACGCCCAGGCCGTCCGGGAGGACGCGGGGGATGTTTTCCAGCAACCCGCCGCCGGTGATGTGGGCAAATGCCTTCACGCCGCCGTGGGACGGGCCGGAGCGGATCGCTTCCAGGCACGACTTCACGTAGATTCGCGTCGGCGTCAAAAGAGATTCCGCGAGGGTGACCCCGTCCTGGAACGGGGCCGGGCCGGCGAAATTTGCGCCCGCCCGCTCGGCCACCTTGCGGACCAGAGAGAAACCATTGGAATGTACGCCCGAGGACGCCAAGGCCAGCACCACGTCGCTTTCGGCGACATCCTTGCCCGTCAGTTCCTGGCCGCGTTCGACAGCCCCCACGGCGAAGCCCGCCAGGTCGTAGTCGCCGGCCGCGTACATGCCGGGCATTTCCGCCGTTTCGCCGCCGATTAGGGCACAGCCGGCCTGCCGGCAGCCATCAGCGACGCCGGACACGATCACCGCCGCGGCCTCTGGTGCCAGCTTGCCGGTCGCGAAATAATCCAGGAAAAACAGGGGCTCCGCCCCCTGGACGACGAGATCGTTGACACACATGGCGACAAGGTCGATGCCGACGCCGGCGTGGCTGTCCGCATCGATGGCGATCTTCAGCTTGGTGCCGACGCCGTCCGTGGCGGCGACCAGCACCGGGTCCTGATAGCCGGCGGCGCGCGGGTCGAAGAAGCCGCCGAATCCGCCGAGCCCGCCCATGACGCCCGGGCGGTTCGTGGATTTGGCCATCGGGCCGATGGCGGTGACCAGCGCATTGCCGGCATCGATATCGACGCCCGCGTCGCGGTAGCTGAGGCCCGCGCCGTGTTTTTCCGTGTCGCTAATCCCTTCCTCCCTCGGTCGGGTGTGCTAGATTGTGCGCCGACCGGGACCGGCCCAAAACGCGGGTGGGTCCGACGGCGTCGATGGAGGCGAAGATACTTAATCCCCGGCGGTTTGCAACGCACGATTGGTGCTTTGGCATGGGTACTTGGGCGACCCTGGTCCCCGCATTGTGCCTGCTGCTGGTCCTGGCGGCGCCGCATTCGGCGCGGGCCCAGATCGCCAATCCTTACGAGGTCAAGGGTGTGGCCGTCGATGTGACGGCCGAGACCGCCTCCGCCGCCCGGGCGCAGGCGCTGCGCGAAGGGCAGCAGCGCGCCATGACGATCCTGTTGGAACGCATGACCCTGAAGTCCGATTACCCGCGTCTGCCAGCCCTGTCGCCCGAGGAAATCACCGAATACATGCAGGATTTTTCCGTGGCCGAGGAAAAAACGTCTGCTGTCAGATATCTGGCCAAGCTGAACTACCGCTTCCGGCCGGGCGAGGTGCGCGAGCTGTTGCGCGCGTTCAACATTCCCTTCGCGGAAACGCCGTCCAAGCCGGTGCTGGTCCTGCCGGTGCTGCGCCGCGCCGGGGCGCTGCTGTTGTGGGACGATCCCAACCCCTGGCGCGCCGCCTGGCAGCAACGCTCCAGCCAGCTCAGCCTCGTGCCGACGGTCCTGCCGCTCGGCGATCTCGCCGACGTCGCGGCGATCGGCGTCGATCAGGTGGTGTCCGGCGATCAGCAGCGCCTGCAGGCCATGGCCAAGCGCTACGATGCGGGCAGTGTCGCCGTCGCCTTCGCCTCGATCCGCCACGATCCGGCGCGCTCGCTCTGGGTGCTCGACGTGACGTTGACCCGCTACAATCTGACCATCGATCCGCAGACCACCGTGGTGACCTACGTGTCCGAATTCGGCGAGACGGCGGATTCCCTGCTGACCCGCGCGGCCAAATTAGTCACCTCTCTGATCGAAGATAACTGGAAGCGCGACAACCTGCTGTCGTCGTCCCATCAGGAAGCCATCGCCGTACGCATTCCCATCACGGATTTGCGCGACTGGCTGGACATGAAAACCCGTGTCCATTCCGTCGCCGTCGTGCGCGAAACGGAACTGGTTCAACTGTCGCGGGCCGAGGCGCAGGTCATCCTGCATTACATCGGCGACATCGGACAGCTGATCATCGCCCTGGAACAGGCGGACCTTGCGTTGCGCGGCGAGGGCGACCAATGGACGCTCGAGAAACTGCGCGGCGGGAAGAAGGCCGGATGAGCCGCGAGGCGCGCATGGCCTATTGGCTGATCGGCCTCATCGTCGCGGGGGTTCTGATCCACCTGCTGAGCGCTATCCTGCTGCCTTTCGTCGCGGGCATGGCGGTGGCCTATTTCCTCGACCCCGTCGCCGATCGCCTGGAAGCCAAGGGCCTGTCGCGGGCGTTGGCGACGACCGTTATCACCATCGCCTTCTTCGCCGGCGTGATCGGTGTCATCGCCGTGCTGCTGCCGCTGCTGCAGCATCAGGTGGTCGGCCTGGTCAAGCTGGCGCCCGAGGTGTTCGCCCATTTCCGCGCCTGGGTCGAGCCGTTCCTGGCCGATCTGCAACTTCACCTGCCGGCGACGGACAGCCAGGACCTGCGCGATGCCGCCGGCAAGTACGGATCGAAGGTGATCCAGTGGGCGACCAACCTGCTGGGCGAAATCTGGAGCGGCGGGCTCGCGTTCCTCAACGTCCTGTCCCTGGCCCTCATCACGCCCATCGTGTCGTTCTACCTGCTGCGCGAGTGGGATGAGATCGTCGCCTGGGTCGATTCCTACCTGCCGCGCGACGCGGCGCCGGAAATCCGCGAACAGGCCCGCCGGATCGACGAAACCATGGCCGGGTTCATCCGCGGTCAGGCCAGCGTCTGCCTGACCCTGGCGGCGTTTTACGGCGTCGGGTTGACCGTGGTCGGCCTGAATTCGGGGCTGCTGGTCGGCGTCGCCGCCGGGGCGGTGTCCTTCATTCCCTATTTCGGCGCGGCAACGGGGATAACCGTCGGTCTGGCCATCGCCTTCTTCCAGTTCGGGCTGGAAAACTGGGGGCCCATCGCCGCCGTGGCGGGCGTGTTCCTGGTCGGCCAGACCCTGGAAAGTTATGTCCTGACCCCGCGCTTCGTCGGCGACCGGGTCGGCCTGCATCCCTTGTGGATCATCTTCGCCCTGATGGCGGGAGGGGCGCTGTTCGGCTTTACCGGCGTGCTGCTGGCCGTGCCGGCGGCGGCGGTGATCGGCGTGCTGATCCGCTATGCCCTGGGCCGCTACAAGAAAAGCGCGCTCTACGATCACGAGACGGGGGGCGGCGGCACTTGAGCGGCCCGCGCCAGATCCCCATCCCCTTCGAGCACCGCCCGGCCCTGGAACGCGACGACTATCTGGTCACCCCCGCCAATGCCGAGGCCGTCGCCTGGATCGACCGCTGGCCCGACTGGCCGGGGCCGCTTCTGGCCGTGTGGGGCCCCGAGGGCTGCGGCAAAAGCCATCTTGCCCAGGTGTTCCTGGCGCGCACGGGCGGGCGGCTTCTGACGGCGCCCGACGCGGGCGTGGTCACCACCGGCGTCGCCTACGTTTTGGAAGACCTGGACCGCGCCCCGTCTTTGGACGAAGAAGCCCTGTTCCACCTGTTCAACGCGCTGAAATCGGCCGAGGGCCGCATTCTGGTCACCGCCCGCACGGCGCCCTCGCGCTGGCCCCTCGCGCTGGCCGATCTGGCGTCGCGGCTGAAGGGATCGCCCGCGGTCGAAATCACGGCCCCTGACGACACGCTTCTCGCGGCCCTGTTGGTCAAGCATTTCACGGACCGGCAATTGCGTGTGGATGCGGAGGTGGTGGCCTACATGGTCCCGCGCATGAACCGTACCTTCCAGGCGGCCGCTGCCCTGGTTGCCGCCATCGACGCCGAGGCGCTGGCGCGCAAGCGGGCGGTTACTGTGCCGCTTGTGCGGAAGGTTCTTGAGGCGGAGTGAACGGCGCCAGGTAGTCGACGAATTCGCTGACCACCGTGTCCCAGGAAAATTTCAGGGCGTGTTCGCGGCACAGCACCGGGTCGATGCCCTGGGCCCTGACCGCGGCCCGGGCCAAGTCGGTGTCGAGAACGCCCACGGTCGAGGCGCCGATCACGTCCTTCGGCCCCGTCACGGGAAAAGCCGCCACGGGCACGCCGCAGGCCAGGGCCTCCAGCATCACCAGGCCGAAGGTATCGGTCACGGAGGGGAACACGAAGACGTCGGCGGCGTTGTAGTAGCGCACCAGGTCCTGGTCGCCGTCGGCGATGAAGAACGGGGTTTCCGGGTACTTGGCCATCAGGGGTTCGCGCGCCGGGCCGCTGCCGACGACGACCTTGGAGCCGGGCAGGTCAAGGTCGAGAAACGCCGGCAGGTTCTTTTCCACGGTGACCCGGCCCAGAAACATGAACAGCGGGCGCGGCAGATTCAGATGATCGAGAAAATCCTTGGGGCCCGGCTTGAAGATGTCGGTATCGACGCCGTGCGACCACGGCCGCAGGTTGGTGAAGCCCTTGGCCGCCAGTTCGTCGTGGACGGAATGGCTGGGCACCATGACCCGTGACGACGGGGCGTGAAACCCCCGGATCCAGCGGTACAGCAGGCCGAGCGGTACGAACGGGGCACGGGCGTGGATGTATTCGGGGAACTTGGAATGATAGGCCGTGGTGAAGGGCAGGTTGCGGGCCTTGCAATAGCGCCGGGCGGCGGCGCCCAGGGGGCCTTCGGTGGCGATATGGACCGCCTCGGGCGCGAAGCCGTCCAGCATGCCGGCCACGCCGCGGCCGGGAAACAGCGACAGCCTGATTTCCGGATAGGTCGGGCAGGGCAGGGTGGTGAACAGGTTGGGCGAGATCACCTGAACCTCGTGGCCCAAGGCCTGAAGACGGTCGACCACCGTGCCCATGACGCGGACCACGCCGTTGGGCTGCGGGTACCAGGCATCGGTCACGACCGAAATGCGCATCAGCGGGCTGTTCAAGGGGCGGACCCTTTGGCCGGTTTCAACCGGCTCCTTCTGGGTTCCGGCCCCTTGGAAGTAAAGTGACGTTCTAATGACAGGACGGGCCGGTGACGGGGGCTCTTGACCGGGTGGGGCCTTCCCATGTCCTATAGCAGCCAACGACCGGCGCGCGATTGCCGCCGCAACAGAAAAAAGGAGACATCGCATGGATTTAGGGATCAAGGGCAAGACGGCGCTGGTGTGCGCCGCGTCCAAGGGACTGGGCCGAGGCTGCGCCTTTTCGCTGGCCCGCGAAGGCGTCGACGTGGTCATCACGGCGCGTACGCCGGGCCCGCTCGAGGAAACGGCCGAGCAGATTCGCAAGGAAACCGGCGTCACGGTGACCGCCGTGGCCTGCGACATCACGACCGAGGAAGGCCGCAATCTGGCCCTTGCGGCCTGCCCCAATCCCGACATCCTGGTCAACAACGCGGGCGGTCCGCCGCCGGGCGATTTCCGCGACTGGGATCGCGACGATTGGATCAAGGCCCTGGACGCCAACATGCTGACGCCGATCTTCCTGATCAAGGCGACCGTGGACGGCATGATCGAACGCAAGTTCGGACGCGTGGTCAACATCACATCGGGTGCGGTGAAATCGCCGATCGAAATTCTCGGCCTGTCGAACGGGGCGCGGGCCGGGTTGACCGGCTTCATCGCCGGTCTGTCGCGCAAGACCGTGCGCCACAACGTGACCATCAACAATCTGCTGCCGGGGCCGTTCGACACGGACCGCCTGCATGCCAACATGAAGGTCAAGGCCGATCAGGCGGGCATCAGCGTCGCCGAGATGACGGCCAAGCGGGCCGCCGAAAACCCTTCCGGCCGCTTCGGCACGGCCGAGGAATTCGGCGATATGTGCGCCTTCATCTGCTCCGATCAGGCCGGGTTCATGACCGGACAGAATTTCCTGATGGACGGCGGTGCCTATCCGGGAACGTTGTGATGGCAACGGCACGGATGGAAACGGCATCGGTGTCCGAATGACCGTCATTCTTGTCATCGATGACGATGAGGATATGCGCGACGTCATCTCCATGACGTTGGTCCGGGCCGGATACGAGGTGGTGACGGCGACGGACGGCGAGCACGGCATGGCCGCCGTCAAGGACCGCCTGGACACACCGTTCGATCTGGTCATCAGCGACATCTTCATGCCGGGAAAGGACGGGATCGAGTTCCTGGGCAGTTTGCGCCAACTCTATCCCAACCTTCCGGTGATCGCGGTGACCGGCGGATTCACGGGCGTGAAGAAGCCCTATGCGGATTCCATGACGGCCATGGGCGCCGCGCAAAGCCTGTTGAAGCCGTTCACCCCGGCCCAGCTTTTGGACGCGGTCACGGCGGCCCTGGGCGAATGACGACGAGGCGCCGGGCGTTTGCCCAGTGTTACAGCGCTTTGACGTCGGACAAGAAAGCCTGAACCTGTTTTTTCAGGTCTTCCGACTGCTGTGACAACTGTCCGGCGGCCACAAGAACTTCGTTCGCGGCACTTCCCGTTTCCTGCGACGCGATATTGACCCCGACGACGTTTTCCGCGACTTCGTTGGCGCCATGGGCGGCTTCCTCTACGTTGCGTGCAATTTCCTGTGTCGCCGCACCTTGCTCCTCGACGGCCGATGCGACCGATGATGAAATCTCATCGACCTGGGCAACCGTCCTGCCGACACCCTCAATCGCCGAAACGGCGGCAGTGGTGGCATTCTGGATGCTACTGATTTGCCCGGTGATGCTTTCGGTCGCCTTGGCGGTCTGGCTGGCTAGGTTCTTGACCTCGCTGGCAACGACGGCAAAACCCTTGCCTGCATCTCCGGCCCGTGCCGCCTCAATCGTTGCGTTCAAGGCAAGGAGATTGGTTTGTTCTGCGATGTCCGTAATCAGACTGATCACTTCGCCGACCTTGCTTGCCGATGTGGCTAATTCGCGGATCAGGTCCTCGGCGGTCTTTGACTCATCGACGGCTTCTCGGACAATCTTCGTGGTCTGGCTCATTTGCCGGTTGATCTCGGTGATGGAACTGGACAGTTCGTCGGCGGCCGAGGCAACGGTCTGCACGTTTGCCGACGTCTGCTCGATCGCCGCCGAAACATTCGCGGTCTTTTCCTGGGTCGTGCTGGCGGTTTGGGTCAGGGTCTCGGCCGTTGATTGCATTTCGACCGATGCGGCGGAAACCGTCTGAAGCCGTTCCGTCACGCGCATATCGAAATCGCGGGTCAGTTCTTCCAGTTTGCGTGTGCGTTCTTCGCGCTGCACTTGGCTCGCCCGTTCCTGTTCCTCCAACTTGCGGCGTTCGATCCCGTTTTCCTGGAATACAAGCAATGCCTTTGCCATGTCGCCGATTTCGTCGGTCCGATTCAGACCTTCAACTTTGGCTTGCAGGTTGCCGCCGGCGACCAAAGACATTGTGTCGGTGATTGCGGTGATCGGGCGGGAAATACCTTTTCCGATCAAGATTCCGACGATTGCCACAATCACGCCGATGACAGCGGCGGAGATCGCGATGGCGACGAGAAGATGGTGAAGCGGAGAGAAGATTTCGGCGGTGTCGATATCCGCGATGACGGCCCATTTCGTGCCCAGGAAGTTGAGCGGTGAGAAGGCGGATATGACAGCGATGCCGCGATAGTCTTCGACTTCTTTAATCCCGGACAACCCGTCAAGAGCGGCCTTCACCGCAGCGGTGTCGATTTTTGTCTTGAGGATGGTCGATTCTTTGCTGAATCGGGAGTCGCTGCGCATCAGAAGATCCGGGCCGACCAGATAGGTTTCTCCCGATTCACCCATGCCGACCGCCGATTGCATGATTTCGTTGATGCGCCCGATCGGCATTTGGAAGGCGAGAACACCGGCAACCTTGCCGGCGGTATCCCTGATTGCCATTGAGATGAAGCTGGCAGGAGCACCGTTGCTCGGCGCGTACGGTTTGAAATCTAGAAAAGTTGCCTGGCCAGAAGGAGCGTTCATCGCATTCTGGAACGCTTTGCCGAGGTCGGTATCCCGCCATTTCCCGGAAACCAGGTTGGTCGCGTAATCCGGTTCCTTGAACACCGTGTAGACAAGGTCGCCACGGGGGTTGAACAGGAAGATGTCATAATATCCCCGCTTGGTCATAAATGCGCGCAGCCAGGGATGGTAAGTTGCATGAGCCTTATCGTAAGGCGATCCATCCGGCGCGGAGTCGAGCAAATGTTTCTGACCCAAGGCGTTCGGATTGTCGGTGATATAGCGTTTGCGAAGGATATTGCCCGCGTCGTTGCCAAGCTCACTCCAGGCGGTTGAGAATTCGTCAATCGCCTGACGGATGAGAGGGTTGGCGGTCTGTGACGCCAGATCCTGCTCGATGTTGGCCAGATAACTGCGGATGAATTGGGTTTTTGCGTTGCCTAGTGCGGCCAGTTTTTGTTCCGCGACATTCCGCAGTTCACTCGCCGCCTGCTGGTAGGCGATGGCGCCGGTGATCACAGTTGCGATAACGGAGGCGATGACAATTGCCAGAGGGACTTTTTGGGAAATTTTCAGGTTGGCCATAGGGACGTTCTCCTACGATTAGGTGCCGGTGGATTTGATCACCGTCCCCCTTGGGGCTTAACTCGGCATGGGGCGCCGACGCTCTAATATCGACCGCATGGTACATATTTATATCAGGGTTCGACGCTCTATTCGACAGGCCGATAACGGGAATGTAATTTTGGTGCGCCCCCACGTGAAACTGTGCCGATTGTGGGGGTGGGCCAGAGAAACCGTGAACTTAACGCCCCTTAAAGGTTGTCATAATACGATAACCATTGCCCCCGGTGACTTCACGGGGGCAGAGGGATAAGATCGCCGTCATGGATGATATTCAGTTGGAAAACTCGGCGAAGGCCGGGGAACGCGTCGGCAACGGTGGTGCCAAGGAAGCAGGATCGCGCGCGCCGCAGCGCCGGGCCCGGACCCAGCAACTGCGCGAACGCTACATCAACCGGGAAATTTCCTGGCTGGCCTTCAATTCGCGGGTGCTTGAGGAAGCCAACAATCCCCACCACCCGCTGTTGGAACGGCTGCGCTTCCTGTCGATCTCGGCATCGAACCTGGACGAGTTCTACATGGTCCGCGTCGCCGGGATAAAGGGCCAGGTGCGGGCTGGCGTGGGCACGCCGTCCGAAGACGGCCAGACCCCGGCGGAACAGCTTCACGCCATCCATCAGGAGGTCGGCCGCCTGATGCAGGCTCAGCACGCGTGCTGGAGCAACCTGATGAAGGAACTGCGCGGCGAAGGCATCGCCGTGGTCGGCCCGGATGAATTGACGGCCAAGGAAAAGACCTGGCTGCGCAAATACGTCGACGGCATCATGCCGGTTCTGACGCCGCTTGCCATCGATCCGGCCCATCCGTTCCCCTTCATGCCCAACATGGGCTTCTCCCTGGTCCTCTCGCTGACCCAGCGCGGGATGGAGGAGCCCCTGCGCGCCCTTCTGCCGGTGCCGACCCAGCTTGACCGATTCGTCCGCCTGCCGGGCGACGCCATCCGCTTCATCCCGCTGGAAGACGTCATCGGCCTGTTCTTGGACCTGTGGTTCCCCAGCTTCGAAGTGCTGCAGAAGGCGACGTTCCGCGTCATCCGCGACAGCGAAATGGAAATCGACGAAGAGGCCGAAGACTTGGTCCGGACCTTTGAATCGGCGCTCAAGCGCCGGCGCCGAGGCACGGTCATCCGCCTGACCTTCAATGCCGACGCGCCGCAGGAACTGCGCGATTTCGTGATTTCTGAAACCCATGCCTCGCCCGAGGACGTGATGCCGAACCCGGGTCTGCTCGGGCTGGTCGACACCAAACAGCTGATCCTCAGCGAACGGCCGGACCTTTTGTTCTCGCCGTTCAACGCGCGCTTTCCGGAACGCATCCGAGATTTCGGCGGCGACATCTTCGCGGCCATCCGCCATAAGGACATCATCGTCCACCACCCCTATGAAAGCTTCGATGTGGTGGTGCAGTTCGTGCGCCAGGCGGCGCGCGATCCCAACGTGGTCGCGATCAAGCAGACGTTGTACCGGACCAGCAACGATTCCCCCATCGTCGCCGCCCTGATCGAGGCGGCGGAGGCGGGCAAGTCGGTGACCGCCCTGGTCGAACTGAAGGCCCGGTTCGACGAGGAAGCCAACATCCGCTGGGCCCGCGACCTGGAACGGGCGGGTGTGCAGGTGGTCTACGGCTTCGTCGACATGAAGACCCACGCCAAGGTCAATATGATCGTGCGGCGCGAGGGCAATGAGCTGCGCCCCTACTGCCATTTCGGGACCGGGAACTACCACCCGATCACGGCCAAGATCTACACGGACCTCAGCTTCTTTTCCTGCGATCCGCTGCTGGCCCAGGACGCGGCCAAGCTGTTCAACTACATGACCGGATACGCCAAGCCGACGGCCATGCAGAAGCTGTCATTCTCGCCGCTGACGCTGCGCGACAATCTGGTCGATCTGATCGAGGCCGAGGCCGCCAACGCCAGGGCCGGAAAACCCGCCGGCATCTGGGCCAAGCTCAATTCCATCGTCGATCCGGTGATGATCGAATCGCTGTACAAGGCCTCGCAGGCCGGCGTGAAGATCGAATTGATCATCCGCGGCATCTGCTGTCTGCGCCCGGGCGTGACCGGCATGTCCGAGAACATCCGGGTCAAGAGCATCGTCGGGCGGTTTCTGGAGCATTCGCGCATCGTTTGCTTCGGCAACGGTCACGCATTGCCGTCGCGCCATGCCAAAATCTATATTTCCTCCGCCGACTGGATGCCCCGCAACCTTAACCGGCGCATCGAAACCCTGGTCCCGATCGAAAACGAGACCGTGCATGCCCAGGTTCTCGACGAGATCATGGGGGCGAACCTGAAGGATACGGCGCAAAGCTGGATATTGAACGGCGACGGCAGTTTCTCGCGGTTGGATTCCGACGGCTTTTCCGCGCATAATTACTTCATGACCAATCCCTCGCTGTCGGGGCGCGGAAGCGCGCTGGACAAGAAGCCTGGGAAGAAGGGGCAGAGCGGCAGGTAGCCGTCCATCGACCGAGAGAAGCCCGGCGGAAGCATGAGCCTTTTCAGAGACACCGGCGCCGGCGATGCCGCGTCCAAGCGCGGCCTGTTCGGTGACGACCGTGCCCATGGGCGTGTCGCCGTGGTCGATATCGGATCGTCGTCGGTGCGCCTGGTCGTCTATGACACGCCGGCCCGCCTGCCGGTTCCCATCTTCAACGAAAAATCCGACTGCGGCCTGGTGCGCGGCCTGGCCAAGACCGGCAAGCTGAACAAGAAGGGCGTGGTACGCGCGCGGGCGGCTCTGGCCCGGTTCATCCGGCTGGCCAAGGTAATGGGGGTTGAGCGCCTGGAACTTGTCGCCACGGCGGCCGTGCGCGACGCGGCCGATGGGCTTCATTTCGTCGAGGAAATCGAGAACACGTTCAAGGTTTCGGTGCAGATCCCGTCGGGTGCGGAAGAAGCGCGGTTGTCGGCGCTCGGCCTTCTGATCGGTGTGCCCAAGGCCGACGGGCTGCTCGGCGACCTGGGCGGCGGGTCGCTCGACCTGATCAGCCTGGATAAGGGCCAGTTCGGCGCCAATGCAACCCTGCCGCTGGGCCATCTGCGTCTGCCCGACGCCGTCGGCGGCGACATTCGCAAGGCCGCCCCCTTGGTCGAGGAACAATTGGCCCAACACGATTGGCTAAAGGATATCCGCGGCCGCACCCTGTTCGCCGTCGGTGGGTCGTGGCGCGTGCTGGCCCGCATCTTCATCGAACAGACCCATTACCCGATCCATATTATCGACGGTTTCACCATGGGCTATTCCGATCTGCGCCACCTGTGCCAGGTGCTGTCCGGCCTGGGCAAGGAAACCATGCAGCAGATGCCGATCCCCAGGCGGCGCATCGAAACCCTGCCGTTCGCGGCCCTGACCATGGACAAGCTTCTGAACGCGGCGCGCCCGGAAAAGATCGTGTTTTCCGGCTTCGGCATGCGCGAAGGGCAGATGATCAAGGGTCTGCCCAAGGAAATCCGCAGCCAGGACCCCCTGATCGCCGGCTGCGAGACCCTGGCGGAGCGCAGCGGCCGCTTTACCGTCTCCGGCGCCGAAATGCGCGACTGGATGTCGCCTCTGTTCCCGGGCGAGACGCCGCGCTACGCGCGGCTGCGTTATGTCGCCTGTCTGCTGTCGGATATCGGCTGGACCGAACATCCCGACTACCGGGCGGAACACGCCTTTTTCCGCGTCCTGCGCCTGCCCTATGCGGGGTTGGCGCATCTCGACAGGGCGTTCCTCGCCATGGCTGTGCTGGTCCGCTACAACGGCGACCCGGAACTGCCCTATGCGGCCCCCGTCCTGCACCTGCTGGACGACGACGACCGTCGCATCGCCAACGCGGTCGGGCTGGCCCTGCGTCTGGGCCATACGGTGTCCGGGTCGGCCCCGGACCTGATCGGGCGCACGACGTTGAAGCCGACACGGGGGAAGCTGTTTCTGGGCCTGCCGGTCAAGGACCGATCCGTGTTCACGGGCGACGCGGTTGAACGGCGGCTGAAGACCTTGGCGACGGCCATGGGGTTCGGCGCCTCGGCCTTCGGCAAAGCGTCGGAAAGCTGATGTCCGGGCCGGATTAGCCTTCGATCAGCGGCACGGCCTGGAAACAATAGAGCGCCATGGCGGCGTCGAAAATCCGCTTCAACCGGGGATGGGTGTCCCAATCCAGTTCCCGTTCGTGGCGAAACCGGACATGGCCCATGGCCGCCGCGGCGGTGATGTCGGCCTGGGTCAGTTTTTCGCCGAAGAACCAGGGGCCGTCGGCGGATGCTTCGGTCTCCAGCCAGTCCAGGCACAGCTTGATCTGGTGGCGCACCCGGTGGCGCCACTGCAGGGACGGCGCGTTGGCGTGCAGGTTCTTGTCGATGGACAGCGCCACGCTTTTTTCCGCGAGCCCCCAGCCGATGGTGACGGCGCGCAGGACCGTGCGACGTTCGGCCCCCTTTGCCGGGGTCAGGGCCTTCGCCGGGCCTGCTTCCTCGTCCAGGTAGTCGAGGATCATCTGGCTGTCGAAGATATTCTCGCCACCCGGCAGGATCAGCACCGGCACCTTGATCAGCGGATTGATCTCGGCGACCTGGTCGGCGTTGCGGAACACGGACAGCACGTCCCGCTCATAGGGAATGCCGTAGTACTGCATGGTCACGGCGACGCGCCGCAGGAACGGGGAATCGTACTGTCCGACAAGACGGTGCATGAAAGCCGGGCTCCGCAGTTACAGATCGACGACCGTCAGGACACGGTCTTTGATGGCCAGGCCCATGCGGCCGTCGCGCAGTTTCAGGGCGGCCTCGCCGAACAACTCGCGCCGCCAGCCTTTGAGCGCCGGCACGTCGGCCTCCTCCCCGAACGCGGCCAGATTGTCGATGTCTTCCGAATTGGCGATCAGGCGCTGCGCCACGTCCGATTCCTCGGCGCACATCTTCAGGAACACCTTCAACAGGTCGGAAACGGGCCCGATGCCGCGGGGCAGGGGCAGTTTTTCTTCCGGCGTCGGGCATTCGGCGTCGGGCAGTGCCCGGCCGCGCTCGACGGCTTCCATGATCTGGCGGCCCTGCCAACCCTCGGCCATCTTTTGCGACAGGCCGCGGATGCGGGCCAAGTTCTCGATCGACTTCGGTGGGTGGTGGGCGATCTCGACGATGGACTCGTCCCGCACGATGCGGTTCCGGGGCACATCGGCGCGCTGGGCCTCGATCTCGCGCCAGGCCGCGACCTCGCGCAGGATCGCGAGCAGCCGCGCCGTCGGGCGCCGGACCTTGAGCCGTTGGTAGGCTTCCATGGGATCGGTTTCGTAGAAGCTGCGGCTGTGCAGGGCTTCCATCTCGGAGGCGACCCAGGCAAGGCGGCCGCTTTTTTCCAGCTTGGCCTGCAGCTTTTCATAGACCGTGCGCAGGTGTGTGACGTCGGACAGGGCGTAGCTGATCTGTTTGTCCGACAGCGGCCGGGCAGCCCAGTCCGTGAATCGCGAGCTTTTGTCGACGGTCGCCTTGGCCAGCTTGGCGACCAGGGTTTCGTAGCCCACGGAATCGCCGAACCCGCAGACCATGGCGGCGATCTGGGTGTCGAACACCGGGGCCGGGCAGTCGTCCATGGCGCGGCAGAAGATTTCCATGTCCTGGCGGGCGGCGTGGAAGACCTTCAGCACGTTGCGATTGGCCAGCAGTTCGAACACGGGCGTCAGGTCGATGCCCGGCGCCAGGGCGTCGACCGCCGCCGCGCCGTCGGGCCCGCCGATCTGCAGCAGGCAGAGCACCGGCCAATAGGTGCGTTCGCGGATGAACTCCGTATCCACGGTCACGTAGTCCACGGTGGCGAGCGGCGCGCAGAACGCCCGCAGTGCGTCGTTATCGGTAATCAGGTTCATTTCAGGGGCGAAAAACTGACGGGCGTGATCAGTTTGTTTTCCTGCTTCACCAGCATCCCGGCGCTTTTCTTTTTGTAGACGGCCCAGTCCGGGTCGGCGTCGCGGGCGGCGCGGCGGCGCTCCATGTCGGTCAGGTCGTCATAGCTCCAAAGGTGCACGAATTCGTTCTGCGGCCCGACGGAGGTCGTGAAATACCCGATCAGGTTGAGGTGGCGAAGCTGCACGGGCAGGCCTTCGGCCTCGAACAGGTCCAGGTACTGTTTGTTCATGCCGTGCTGAACGGTATAGGTGCGGTGGTCGATGATCATCTAAGGCTATCCTCCTTGGGCGCGGGGCGGTCCTCTTGCCGGGCCGCACCGTCGTTATACGCTAGAGGATTGCCGCGCCAAAGTGAAACGCTGCGGGCTTGCCAAGGGGGGCAAGGCGCGGAATGCTGGAACCAGCAATCAAGGAGGATATTTTGAGCGATACCATCTTGCGAGACGACCGTGGCGGGGTGACCTGGCTGACCGTCAACCGTCCGGACAAGCTGAACGTTCTGAATTCGGCCCTGATGGTCGAACTGGCGCAGATTCTGCGCACCCTGACTGATGATCTGGACCTGCGCGCCGTGGTCATCACGGGGGCCGGCGACCGGTCTTTCGTCGGCGGCGCCGACATCGGCGAGATGGCGGCGCTCGACCCCACGTCGGCGCGTGCCTTCATCACCCGCCTGCACGGTGTCATGGCGGCGATCCGCGACCTGCCGGTGCCGGTGATCGCGCGCATCAACGGTTATTGCCTGGGGGGCGGCATGGAACTGGCGGCGGCCTGCGATTTCCGCATCGCGGCCGACAACGCGAAATTCGGCATGCCCGAGGTCCGGGTCGGCCTGCCCAGCGTGATCGAGGCCGTGTTGCTGCCGCATCTGGTCGGTTGGGGCCGCACCCGCTGGCTTCTCATGACGGGTGAAATGATCGACGCCGCGACGGCCCATCAATGGGGTTTCGTCGAGTTCCTGACCAAGCCGGAGGACCTGGACGCCGTGCTCGACCGTTCGGTCAGGGCCATCGCCGAATCCGGCCCGCACGCGATCCGCACGCAAAAGATGCTGATCCGGTCATGGGAAAGCCTGGCACCGGCGGATGCCATCGCCCAGACCATCCCCGTGTTCGGCGACAGTTTCGAGACGGGTGAGCCGCAGGCCATGCTTGGGGACTTCCTTGCGCGCAAGGCGAAAGGCTAGACTGAGCCCGGAACACCTTTGGGGGGAAGGGCGATGGGCGACCGCTCGGAAGTCGTATTCAGCATTCTGATGGCGGCCTTCGTGGTCGTCCTGGTGATGACCAACGTCATCGCGGGCAAACTGTTCCTGGCCTTTCCCGAGACCTTCCCCGACGGCCTGTTTGGCGAAACGGTGACCCTGACGGCGGGGCTGATCACCTATCCCCTGACCTTTCTGATCACCGACGTAGTCTGCGAAGTTTATGGCCAGCGCCGTGCCAACCTGATGGTCTATACGGGCTTCGCCATGAGCGTGCTGATCCTGGGCGTGATCCAGATCGCCCTGGTCGTGCCCGGATCGCCCGTCTGGCCCGCCGGCAACGCCAATTACGACACCGTGGTCCAGATGCAGCAGGCCTATGAAAGCGTGTTCACCCTGCCGGGCATGCTGATCCTGGGGTCCATGACCGCTTATCTGGCGGCCCAATTGCTTGACGTGAAGCTGTTCCATTTCTGGAAACGGGTGACGCGGGGCAAGCATCTGTGGCTGCGCAACAACGCTTCGACCATGATCAGCCAGCTTGCCGATACGGTCATCGTCAATTCTATTTTCCTGGGTTTCGGCCTGGGTCTGGCCTGGGATGTGGTGTTCAAGATCATCGTCGCCAGCTATCTGGCCAAGCTGGTCATCGCCCTGGCCGATACGCCGTTCATCTATCTGGGCGTCTGGCTGGTCCGCCGGGTCGCCCATCTGCCGGACCCGGATCAGGGCGTCGACATTCTGGTGTGATCTCTCGCGCAGGCGGACTCAGGGGCGCGTATGACCGCGCCCCTGATGTTGGTTTGTGGAGCTTTAGAAGGGTTTAAGGGTGGCGATGCCTACCAGCGCCGTTCCGCCGTCTCGCTCATGCCGTCGATGAAGCCCTTGAGCATGGCCACTTCGGTGCAGCCCTGGGGGCACAGGCCTTCGAGCCGGGCCAGAAGTTCCCGGGCCGTGTCCTTCTGGCCCATTTCCACGTAAAGCTCGCCCATGTATTCAAGGGCGCCTTTGTGGTTGGGATTGATGGCGAGGGCGCGTTCGTAATAGTCGAAGGCGACGTCGTAATGGCCGAGCTTGCGCGAGGCATAACCGCGCAAGTTCCAGCCGTTGGCGTCGTCGGGATGCTGGGCCGTATAAGGCACCAGGGCCGCCAGGGCCGGTTCGAACTGGCTCTTTTTCAGAAGTTCCTGAATGTCGCGCAGGGCCTTGCCTTCCTTCTTGTCCTTATCCTTGTCGTCGGTCGTGGTCGTCGGGCTGTCGCTGCTCGCGGCCTTGGCCTGCGGGGCGGTGACGATCGGGGACAGGGCAATCAGGGCGCCGAGCGCCAGGACGGGAAGGGCGGTACGCCAAGTGGGGATCATTGTTGGGTCTCCTAACGCATCATGTCAGGCCGTCGCTGGCCGTGTCCGCGGGTGCAGTATAGCAGCTTTTTCTGAAAATCATCGGTTCCGCGTGGGGGGCGTCGGCGATCTGGGACGGTGGCCGGTCGGCAAATTCCCTCTGGATTTTCGCCGTTCGACCGCCTAGAAACCCGGGACGTTTGGGCCGCCGGTTCCGGACGTCGGCGGCGTCGTCAGACGAACTTTCAGGGCGCGCGATTGCCTCGCCGGGACAATTCCATCGCGCGCGCGAACCATGAGAAGTAATCCAATGCATCCTTACCGCACACATACCTGTGGCCAACTGCGCGAAGACAACGTCGGCGACACCGTGCGCCTGTCGGGCTGGGTTCACCGCAAGCGCGACCACGGCAACCTGCTGTTCGTCGACCTGCGCGACCATTACGGCCTGACGCAATGCGTCATCGATGTGTCCGGCAGCCTGTTCCCGGCGGTCGAGGGCGTGCGCCCGGAAAGCGTGGTGACGATCACCGGCCCCGTGGTCAAGCGGTCGGAAGAAACCATCAACCCGTCGATCCCGACGGGCGCCATCGAAGTACGCATCGATGAATTCCATGTCGAAAGCGCGGCCGAGATGCTGCCGCTGCAGGTGTTCGGCGATGCCGACCTGGGCGAGGAGACGCGCCTGCGTTACCGTTTCCTGGATCTGCGCCGCGAACAGCCGCACGCCAACATCATCCTGCGCTCCAACGTTATTTCGTCGATCCGCCGCCGTATGGTCGACCAAGGGTTCCTGGAAATTCAGACGCCGATCCTGACCGCGTCGTCGCCCGAAGGGGCCCGCGACTATCTGGTGCCGGCGCGCAACCACCCGGGCCATTTCTATGCCCTGCCGCAGGCGCCGCAGCAGTTCAAGCAGCTGCTCATGGTGTCCGGCTTCGACAAGTACTTCCAGATCGCACCCTGCTTCCGCGACGAGGACGCGCGGGCCGACCGCTCGCCGGGCGAGTTCTATCAGCTTGATCTGGAAATGGCCTATGTCACCCAGGACGACGTGTTCGCCGCGCTGGAGCCGGTGCTGTCCGGCGTGTTCAAGGAATTCGCCGGGAACCGCAAGGTGACCGAGGGGGCGTTCCCGCGCATCCCCTACAAGGAATCGATGCTGAAATACGGCAACGACAAGCCGGACCTGCGCAACCCGATCGAGATGTCGAACGTCACGGAAACCTTCGCCGGTTCCGGCTTCAAGGTGTTCGCCGGCATGATCGAAAAGAACGACAAAGTCCGCGTCCATGCCATTCCGGCGCCGGGCGGCGGCAGCCGCGCGTTCTGCGACCGCATGAATTCCTGGGCGCAGGGCCAGGGCCAGCCGGGCCTGGGCTACATCTTCTTCCGCGACGGCGAGGGGGCGGGCCCCATCGCCAAGAACATTGGCGACGACCGCACGGCGGCGCTCAAGGAGTCGCTGGGGCTGGACGACGGCGACGCCGTGTTCTTCGTGGCCGGCGTGCCGGGCGAGTTCGCATCCTTCGCCTCGGCCGCGCGCACCAAGATTGGCCAGGACCTGGACCTGATCGCCAAGGACCGCTTCGATTTCTGCTGGATCGTCGATTATCCGATGTACGAGATGAACGAAGACACGGGCCGCGTCGACTTCTCGCACAACCCGTTCTCCATGCCCCAGGGCGGGCTGGAGGCCCTGGAAACCATGGATCCGCTGGATATCCTGGCCTACCAGTACGACATCGTGTGCAACGGGGTCGAACTGTCTTCGGGCGCGATCCGGAACCACAAGCCGGACATCATGGTCAAGGCGTTCGAGATCGCGGGCTACTCCAAGGAAACCGTGGAAACGGAATTCGGCGGCATGTACCGGGCGTTCCAGTTCGGGGCCCCGCCGCACGGTGGCTCCGCCCCTGGCATCGACCGCATCGTCATGATGCTGGCCGACGAGCCCAACATCCGCGAGGTCATCGCCTTCCCGATGAACCAGCAGGCGCAGGATCTGCTCATGGGGGCACCCTCTCAGGTATCGGATGAGCGGCTTAAGGAACTGCACCTTAAACTCGCCCTGCCGAAGAAAGCGGGCCCCCAGGCCGGCGGTGAATCGTAGGAATAGAACGTCCTTCGAGGTCAATTACCTAAAATTTCGTAAATAATAAAAAGAGGTTAGCCGGCTAGAAAAAGCTGGCCCCCGATTCGCGCCTTCGGCTATAACGAATCGGTAGAAGACCTAATAAATAATAGTCGTTTCGGTTGGCCGCGGCGGCCGGGGAGCGAGACGGCGACTGGGTGAACCATTTTTTACGGGGTGAATTTGCCGGTGCGGCTGCCGGTGACCCTACTGGGGGTTTAAGATGCGGAAGTCCGTAATCGTCGTCGGTGCATGCGCGCTATTGGGCGGATGCGCCCTGCCGGTTCCCATCCAGGTCGCGTCCTGGGCCATCGACATCATCTCCGTCGTCACCACGGAAAAATCCATCACGGATCACGGCCTGTCGGCGCTGACCAGCAAGGACTGCGCGCTTTACCGCGCCGTGACCGAAGACGACAACGTCGTCTGCCGCGACATCGACGACCGCAAGGACGTCATGACCGCCGACGCGGGCCAGGACGCCAAGGCCTTGGCGGACAAGGACATCCTGCCGGCAGCCCCGGGCTTCGATACCATCGAGGCCCAGGTCGCCAAGGCGGACACGGTCCCTGTCCCGGATCAGGTTGCGGCGACGTCCTCCGACACCGTCATTAAACCTGTGCCCGGAGACGAACAGCCGGTGGCCGTCAACATCGACCTGGCCGCGCTGCAGCCGGTGACGGAAAACACCGATCGTCCGTTCGTCCGCTTTACGCAGCCTAAGGTCGATGTCGTTCAGGTGCCGGCCACGGCCCTGCAGACCGCAGCCTTGCAGACCGGGGCCCTGCCGTCGGCTGCCGAGCCCAAGGAAGGGTTTTATTACGTGATCGGCAGCTTCCGCGGCAGCGAGCGGGCGAAGCGCCACATGCAGGCTTTCAGGTCCCTCGTGCCGGCGGTTCTGCACGGCAAGATCGGCCGCGATGGACGTGACGTGTACCGCGTCGTCGTCGGGCCCTTCGATGCACAGGAACGGACCGGTGCGTTCCGCCGTATCAAGCGGGCGGGGATTGCCGATACCTGGGCGATCCGCGTGTCACCGAAGGACTGGTCGGTCGCCGCCAAGCTGCGCCCGACCGAACAGGCCGACGCCAGCGCCGTGCTCAGCGCGCGGGATTGGCCCGGCTTGGCGCAGTTTATCGTCCAGCATTAAGCCGCTTCCGCATTTCTGAAAATACCGGTAGGGCTCGAGGGCCTGCCGCCGGGCGGCCTTGCCCGGGCCAGGCAAGCGATGCGCTGTTCAGGCCGCCATCGGCCGGCCTGAACCGTCGGGCGGGCCGTCCAGGGTCAGCAACAGGCTGACGATATGTTCGGTCTTGCGCACAAGACGGGTGTTCTGCGGATTGTAGCGGCGCTCGAAATTCAGCCGGTCCTCCCATTGCGTGACATAGTCCCGGGGCCGGTCGGGGCCGGCGGGCTCGCCGGTGAGCGCACCCACGGTGTCGTTGTAGTCGGGGTGCAGTTCGGGCTGGAACGCCAGCAGTTCATAGTCTTCATAGGTCAGCACCCCGGCAGCGTAGAGGTCCAGGCTGACCTCGGCCATCTGGCGAGGAGTGAGGTCGCGCAGGGACAGGCCGCTCGTCAGGACGCTGAATAGAGTCGGTTCGGGCGTCTCATCCTGCGCCGGCCCTTCGTTTTCACAGGCGTCGGGCGGCGAAATCGGGGTCAGGGGAACAAGCTCGCGCGACGGGCTGCCCAGGCCCGAAAACGGGGAGGTGGGGGAGGGGGGTGTTGAAAACAGGTCTACATACGAAATTGGCTGATGTTCTGCTCCCATGAGCAAGGCTCCTTCTTCGTCCGAACGCGATCCGTTCGAGAAACAGAAGGTGTCAAGACCCGGACATGCCAAAGGCACTGGTCTCCCGTGGACAGTATGGAAATGCGCCTCAGGTGCCGGTTCGGCCGTGGGCCGAAGCACTCCTCATCGCATTTCGTCCTGGCACGGGCTTCGGGGTCTGTTCTATCGCCGTCATGAGTGCCTCCAAATCGTCGGCATGTGGGCTTCGCCACATCCATTTACTCGCTGAAATCCAACGCAAAAGATGGGCCAGCCGGCAGATGGCTGTTTTCCATATGCTTAACGGAAAATGACTAGGCATAAACCTGTCCGGCCCGGCAATTTCTGCCGACTTGGCGGGTATAAATTGCCGGGCGGAACGGCCGCCGCAGCCATGGACAGGGCGCGTTGCGGGGCCTAGTCTCAGCATTGCGGAATTGCTCTTGGGAAGAAACACCGCCATGCCGATTCAACGGCCTACCCGTCGCCGGAACCTGCCGGCGTTCCGCCACGCGGCGCTTGCCGCCGGGGCGTCGGTACTGCTGTTTGCGGGGCTGGGCGCGGCTGTCATGCAGGGGGCCAAGGCGGCGGGGGCGGCGGAGCCGAAACTGACCAGCCACCGGGCGGCCTACGAGATTACCCTCAACCAAAGCCGCGAAGGCGTCGGACCCACGGCGGCGCGCGGCCTCATGGTCTATGAATTCACCGACGCCTGCGAGCGCTGGGTCGCCGAAAGCCGCATCGTGCTGGACGTGGTCTATGGCGAGGAAACGCCGGTGCGCACGGATTGGAGCTTCACCAGCTGGGAATCGAAAGACGGCCGCGACTACGGCTTCAGCATGACGCACAAACGCAATGAGCGCCTGGAAGAAGATCTCAAGGGGACGGCGCGGCTCGACCCCGGCAAGGGCGGCGAGGCGGCCTTCACCGGCGACGTCGCCAAGCAGATGTCCCTGCCCAAGGGCACGCTGTTTCCCACGGCCCACCTGATCGCCAGCCTGAAGGCCGCACTTGCCGGCCAGAAGGTCTTTTCCCGCCCCATGTTCGACGGCGGCAGCCTGGACAATCCCTATGACACCAATGTCTACATCGTCAGTCCGAAGGACCGCAGCGACAAGACGCGCGCACTTTTGAAAAAGGCCGGGTTCGCCACGGGGCTGCCTGTTTGGCGCCATCAGTCGGCGTTCTTTTCCATGAAATCCGGCGAAAGCACGCCCGTGTTCGAGCTTGAGGTCGATTACCGCGCCGACGGCGTCGCCGAACGGATCATCCAGTCCTTCGGCGATTTCGCCATCCGCATGACGCCGGTCAAGATGGAACGGGTCAAGGGCGGCTGCTGATCTCCGCCGGCCACAGCCAGGCCGCACCGCGCACGCCCGAGGCATCGCCGTGACGGGGCGGAACTAGGCGCGTCGTGACGTCGTCGGAAAATATCCATTGCCCCCACAGACGCGGCACGTTCGCGTACAGCCGTCCCAGGTTCGACAGCCCGCCGCCGAGCACGATGACGTCCGGGTCCAGAATGTTGATGACGGTGGCAAGCGCACGCGCCAGGCGGTCCTCGTAGCGCGCCAGGCTGGCTTCGGCCCGGTCATCCCCGGCGGCGGCCTGGGCGGCGATGGCCGGTGGCGCCAAATCCGCGCCGGCGGCGGCAAGATGGTCGCGGGCCAGGGCGGGGCCTGACAGAAAGGTCTCGATGCAGCCGTCCAAGCCGCAGTAGCAGCGCGCCCCCGGGCGTTCGTCGTCCCGGGGCCAGGGCAGGGGGTTGTGGCCCCATTCACCGGCGATGGCGTTGCGGCCCGTGACGGGGCGGCCATTGATGGCGATGCCGCCGCCGACGCCGGTGCCCAGGATCACGCCGAACACCACTTCGGCCCCTTCGGCGGCGCCGTCGGCGGCTTCGGACACGGCGAAACAGTTGGCGTCGTTGGCCAGGCGCACGGGGCGACCGAAGGCGTCTTCCAAATCCCGGTCGAAGGGATGGCCGATCAACCAGGTCGAATTGGCGTTCTTGATCAGACCGGTGGCCGGGGACAGGGTGCCGGGAATGCCGACGCCGACATGGGTGACCGTGCCCGCCGCCGCTTCCAGGTCGTCGACCAGGCCGCGAACGGCCGCGATGGTGGCGCGGTAGTCTCCTTGCGGCGCGGGAATTCGGCGGCGCGCGGCGACCGCCCCGGCATGGTCCAGCACCAAGCCCTCAATCTTGGTGCCGCCCAGGTCAATCCCGGCGCGCAGGATCGGAGAAAAATTAATATTCATGGTGTGACCGCCGTCATGTGCAAAACGAAACGAGGTTAATACTTTTTTACCATTCGGTCCTTAGAACTAGGTGGAACGACCGCCAAGTGACAAGGATCCGAGAGATGACCATCATCGCCGAACGCACGACCGAGAAAAGGGACGTATATCCGGTGTTTCGCGGACTGACGGAATTGGGTGTTTCCAACACCGACCTGGCCGAAGCGCTTGAGACCTCGCCGGCGGCCGTGGCGGCTTGGCGCAGCGGCGAGGCCCGCATGCCGGCCCAGCTGATCGCGTTTCTGACGCTGATCCTTGATTCTCTGGTCGAACGCAAGGGCAGCGAAGCTGCCGTCACCGCCTCGATGTTTCCGGGGCTGCCGGCGGCGGGCCAGATCCGCACCGTGCGGGCGCGCGATAATCTTCAGCAGCAGCAGGCCTTCAATTGCGGTTTTGACCGCGCGCATATGGAATCGGGCCTGCGCTTGTTCCTGAACTGGCGAAATCGTAAGGTGTTCACGGATACACGGTTCGTGGGCGTGGAACGCGGCGGGGCCGCGGGTATCGGGCATTTGGGCGTGGCCGCCACCTGACGCCGACCATGCGGTCGGGGGACCGCAGGCGAAAGGGGGCCCGCACAGGGCGCCATGGGGTAAGACGAGGGAAGTATGAGCGACAAACTGTTCGGATTGACGGAAGAAGGCGTCAAGACCGCGCTGGACATCAAGACCCGCTATAAAAAGCGGGAACCGCTGGTTGTTCCGTCCGACGGCGACAAGTTCCTGGCGCCTGAAAATTTCCTGAATTCAACCATCGATCTGGGCGGTCTCGAAGACCCGCTGCCGTTGGCCCTGGTGTCGGCCCGCGACCCGGAAGCCCCCATGGCCTTGGCCGCTGTGGCGCGCCTGTCGCCGCTTGGCCGTAAGACGCGTTTGATCTCGGGCATGTTCGAGATCGTCGGCGACATCACCAAGCACGAAGCGGTGAAGAATGCGATTTCTCTGATCACGGAAAGCGCGTTCGACCCCAACGCCATCGCCAAACTGCGGCGGGAGACCTCGCGCTTCATCGTGCGCACGCGGGCCGAATACACCACCGCGCTCCGCCAGAACCTGCACAACCTGATGGACGGCAGCGTGTCGCCCCGTTACTTCGTGCAGGAATTCTTTCAGTTGACCGAAGCCGGCAACATGCGCAACGACATCCGCAAGAAGCTGGTGATCAGCCTGCTGATGTCGGAAACCGTGCGGCCCAGCGTCAAGTTTCTGATGCTGGAAAACTTCCATGAAATGCCGGCGCCGGTGCAGACGGCGATCATTCAGGCCCTGCTGCGGGCCGACTCGTCGCGCCACGTCGACCTGATGAAGGAAGAACTGCGCTGGATCGTCGCCCAGGGCGTCGAGTACAGCCGCGCGCACTGACGGACCCGTCAGCCTTGGGCTGACTCCATCGCCTTATCGATCAACGCCAGGGCCGCCGTTTTGGCGATTTCCGCCGCGCGCGCGCGGTTCTGCGACACTTGGGCGGTGACGGTCGCGCCCTCCAGCAGCATGGCCAGTTCCTCGGCCAGACCGCCCGGATCGGGGATGCCCAGGCCCCGGCATTGCTGCTCCAGATAGTCCCGGATCATCGATTTGAACGCCTTGCACTGATGGCGCACGGGCGTGTCGGGATCGGAATATTCACCGACCGCGTTGATGAACATGCAGCCGTAGAACGAATTGTCCTCGAACCAGTCGCGGGCGACGTCGAACACGGCCAGCAGGCGGCCCTTCGGCGCCGTGGCGCGACTTTCGACCGACCGCATGAAGTTGTTGCGGAACAGGCCGTCATATTTTCGGAGCGCCGCCAGGATCAGTTCGTCCTTGGAGCGGAAGTGACGGTATAGCGTTTTCTTGGACACCCCAGATACGGCCAGGATCCGGTCGATGCCCGTTGCGTGAAAACCGTGTTTGGCGAACAGATCGATGGCCGTGTCGATCAGATGTTCGCGTCTTTGAGAGTCACTCATCATTGCACCATGAGGATACCAAGTTGTCTCTAGTTTATACGTAAACAGAGGTGGAGGCAAAGCTCCGAAAAAATTGTGCGCTAGAGAAACCTTCTGGAAGACCAGTGTTCACAAAGGTGTGAGTGGTGGGGTTTTTGTTTCGCGAAAGGAGACAGATCTGTTACCCAATGCATCACAAAGGAGACAGATCGGTCTCTCTCCTTTAACCGACAACGCAAAAGGAGTTACGCACATGCCCAGAATTCAACCCGTGAACCCCGCCGAAGCCACCGGCGACGCCAAGGTCCTGTTGGACGGCGTCAAGGCCTCCATCGGCATGGTGCCGAACATCTTCGCCACCTTCGCTCAGTCGCCGAAGCTCCTCGAAGGCTATCTCGGCCTCAACAAATCGCTCGGCGGCGGTCTTCTCAACGCCCGCCTGCGCGAGCAGATCGCTCTGGCCATCGCCGGTGCCAACACCTGTGACTATTGCGCCTCGGCGCATACGGCGATCGGCAAGATGACCGGCGTCGCCCAGGACGAATTGACCCGCAATCTGGCCGGTCAGTCCGAGGATGCCCAGGTGCAGGCGGCCCTTACCTTCGTGCGCAAGGCGGTGGAGGCCCGCGGGCGGGTCACGGACGCCGATGTTCAGACCCTGCGGGACGCGGGCTTCGGTGACGGTGAAATCGTCGAAATCGTGGCCCATGTCGGGGTCAACCTGCTGACCAACTACTTCAATCACATCGTTGGAACGGACATCGACTTTCCCGTGGTCCGCGCCACCGCCGCCGCAGCGGCGGCGTGATCCGGCACGGGGGCGGCACCGCCACCGCCGCCCCCGTCGTCGGACTCCGATTTTCGATACTCGATGGGGAATTCGCACGTATGACACCGACCGAACTCAATGGGCGCTGCGTCCTGCGCCTGATCCTGGTGGCCGCGGCCTCGGCGATGGTCCTGATTGTGGCCATTGCCGTCGATACGGCTTTTGCGCAATCCAACCGTTCCGGTTTCGCCGACGGCGCCGTCGCGGCGGATGGCAGCCTCCGCGTTCCCGAAGGCTTTCGCGAACGCTATGTCACGCTCGGCGCCTGGGCCGTCGCCGGTGACGCGGACACGGGCGGCAAGCTCGGCCTGCATGTCGTCTATGCCCCCGGTGACGCCGTCACGGCCTTTCGGAAAACCGGACAGTTTCCCGACGGCACAGTCCTGGTGAAGGAACTGTTCAACGGGAAAACCGAAGATCTGACCACTGGTCAGGCGACCAGCGCCGCCGACGTCGCCGGATACTTCGTGATGGTCAAAGACAGGGAAGGGCGGTTTTCCGGCAATCCCCTGTGGGGCGACGGCTGGGGATGGTCGTTCTTCGCCGCCGGTGAGACACAAAAGACCCGGACCAAGGACTACGTAACCGATTGCCTGGGCTGCCACGAACCGGCCCGCGCAACCGATCTGGTCTACAACTACGCCTATCCGGTTCTCCGGAAATGATAAAACGGTACACTGGGGCGGCGGGGTGCCGCCCCGGTATGCTTGCATTCTCATACATACCTATTCGCCCCGAATCCTATACTTTCGGTCAATAGTGTTCGATCGCGTCGTCTGCGATAAAGAACGCGGACAATAACGTCCTCCTTCAAAAACATCCGCTTAAGGAAGATGAGGAGAACCAGATCGATGAGACCGCAATTGCTGGTTTACGTATCGCGCAACGACCCGGAATACTTCGTCATCACGCCAACCCATTTGGCGCATCAGGCGCATGTCGATTTCTATTGGAGCGCTTCCGACGATCAGCTTTCCCTGGTTCCCCGGGAACGGGCGCGGGAAGTGCTTGAACGCCTCGGTTGTCAGGATGCCGAGGTCGCGGCGATCGATGAATCCGGCCCGTTCTGCCATGCCGCCTAGGGTGCGGCCCGACACCTTCCGGCAGCCCCGACCCGCCACCTGACCCCATGCCGACCCGGCTTGCCCGGGCGCCGTTTGACATGGTAGCAGTCGTTTCCCACCCAAACGACCATCCGGAGCCCATCCTTCCGTGTCTTTTCAGCCCGACTATGCCTTCGACGGTGAGCCGCCCCTCGGCGAGACCTGGGAGGTCGCGCCCGGCGTGCGCTGGCTGCGCATGCCCCTGCCGTTCAAGCTCGATCACATCAATCTGTGGATGCTGGAGGACGGCGACGGCTGGACCCTCGTCGATACCGGCATCAATACCGAGGAAACCCGCGCCGCTTGGGACCGCGTGTTCGAGGGCACCCTGGGGGGCAAGCCGGTCAAGCGCATCATCGTCACCCATTTCCATCCCGACCATGTGGGCCTGGCGGGCTGGCTGACGGCGCGCTTCAAGGTGCCGCTGTGGATGCCCTACACGGAATGGACCACGGGGCGCATGTTGAGTTTCGAGACGGGGCAGACGGCGGGGCCCGTGTCCCACGCGTTCTACAAGGCCGCCGGCTTCACCGGCGACCGCCTGGATCAGGTCGAACATCGGGTCGGGCGCTACGGCAGCAATATCTCGCCCATTCCGGCGGCTATCCGGCGCATCGCGCACGGCGACGAATTCGCCGTCGGGGCCCATTCCTGGCGTGTCATCGAAGGCAACGGCCATTCACCCGAACATGCCTGCCTGTATTGTGCGGACCTGGGTCTGCTGATTTCCGGCGACCAGATCCTGCCCAAGATCAGCCCCAACGTGTCCGTCTGGCCGCAGGAGCCGGAGGCCGATCCCCTGGCGCGGTTCCTGGACAGCCTGAAGCGGTTCAAGGACCTGCCGGCCGATACCTTGGTGCTGCCGTCCCATAACTGGCCGTTCCGGGGGCTTCTGGAACGCCTAGACGACCTTGCTGACCATCATGTCGAACGCCTGGACGCCGCCCAGGCCGCCTGTGCGGCCCGTGACGGCGTCGGTGGCGCGACGGCGGTCGATGTCCTGGAACACCTGTTCAAGCGCGAGATGGATACCCACCAGATGTTCTTCGCCATCGGCGAAAGCTTGGCCCATCTGCACCACCTGATGGCGCGGGGGCGGGTGCGCCGCGTCACCGACGCAGCCGGGGTCCACCGTTATCAGGCGGCCGCCGTATAGGGCGGGGCCGGGAAGTATTCGATCCCTTTCTGGACGAAGCGCGCGAATTCCGGGCTCTTCAACTGGCCCAGCAGCCACAGCGACATGTCCATGCCGGCGGAAATGCCCGCCGAGGTGACGACGTTGCCGTCCCGCACGAACCTGACGTCGTCCAGAACCTCGACGTTGCCGCCGCTGCGCAGCAGGTCGACCGCCGCCCAATAGGTCGTCGCCCGCTTGCCTTGAAGCAGGCCCGTGCGGTGCAGCAGCAGGGCGCCCGTGCACACGCTGGTCACCCAGGTGCAGTCCGGCGCAACCTTCTTCAGCCAGTCGATTTCCGGGCCGCCATTGGCGAAGATCGCCCGCGTGCCCTGACCGCCGGGGACCAGGACGATGTCCAGCTTGGGATGGTCGTCCAGGGTGTAATCGGTGACGATCCTAAGCCCCTTGGCGCAGGTGATCTTGCGGCTGCCCGAGCCGATGGTGCACACGGCGAGGCCGGAATCTTCCTGCTTCGCGGCCCAGGAAAACACCTCCCAGGGGCCGATGGCGTCGAGTTCTTCCATGTCGTTGAAAGCGAGAATGCCGATTTGCGTGGTCATGATGGTGTCTCCGGTCAGTGTCGGGTTTCGGGAAAGGGTTAGGCAGGGGTAAGGGAGGCAAACCGCATCCGGTAGTCCTGCGGGCTGACCCCCAGGTTGCGGTGAAAGGCGCGGCGCATGCGTTCCTCGTCGCCGAAGCCGCATTGCCGGGCGATCTGCTTGATCGGCAAGTCACTGTCTTCCAGCAGGTTGCGGGCCGCTTCGATGCGGGCCTCCTGGACAAATCCGGCGGGCGTGCGGCCCGTGGTTTTCTTGAAATGGCGGTTGAAGGTGCGCAGGCTCATGGCGGCCTGTTCGGCCATGTCTTCGACGCTGATGTCGTCGGCGAGCCGGTCCAGCAGCCAGATCTGCACGTCGCGGATGTTTCCCCGCGGTGCCATTTGCGCCGACAACTGGCGCGAAAACTGAGCCTGGGAGCCGGGGCGCTTCATGAACATGACCATTTCCCGCGCCACATTGAGGGCCAGGGTCTTGCCATGGTCTTCCTCCAGAAGGGCGAGGGCAAGGTCCATGCCCGCGGTCACGCCGGCCGAGGTATAGACGTTGCCGTCCTTGACGAAGATCGGGTCGGATTCGACCCTGACCTTGGGAAACAGGGCCGCCAGATTGCGGCAATGGGCCCAATGTGTCACCGCGCGGCGGCCGTCGAGCAGCCCGGCGGCGGCCAGGACATAGGCTCCGGTGCAGACGGACACCACGCGGCGTATGGACTGCGTCAAACGTTGGATGTTGGCGATGGCGCCGCTGTCTTCGATGAACCGCAGGGAACCCTTTCCGCCGGCGCAGATCAGCGTGTCGAACGGCGGGACCGCGTCATTGAGAGCGCTGTCGGCGAACAGGGATACGCCGGTCGATGTGCGTACGGGGCCCGAGCGGCTGGCGATCATGCGAAGATCATAGAGTGGCGCACTGCCGCCGTTGGCCAGATGGATTTCGTTGGCGGACCCGAACACGGCGGCGGGCCCGGTCGCATCAATGATCTGGCAACGGTCGAAGATGACGATGCCGATCGGCTTCGGCGCGGTCAGTCGGTGCGCGGGTAAGTCCGCCTGTGATGTCGTATCGAGGGCCATGGCCGTAGTGTGCGGCGGCTTGGTGTTTGGCACAATGACAACGGCCCCACTTTTTATGCCATTCGTTCTGGGCAGGTGTTTGCTGACATGTTGGCGTCTTTCCGCCCGGGCGCCGCTGTGCGTATGATGACGACACAATAAACCAGGAGGAAATGGCCACCATGAGCCAGAAGACAATTATTACCTGCGCCGTCACCGGGTCGGCGCCGACCACGCAAAAAACCAAGGCGACGCCCGTGACGCCGGAACAGATCGCGCAATCGTCGCTCGATGCCGCGAAGGCGGGGGCGGCGGTCTGCCACATCCATGTGCGTGAACCCGACGGCACGCCGAGCATGAATTTCGAGTATTACGAGGAAGTGGTGAAGCGCATCCGTGACGCCGGTTCGAACATGATCATCAACCTGACCACGGGACCGGGCGCCCGCTACATGCCGAGCGACGAGGATCCCCTGATTCCCGGCCCGGGGACGGAATACGTCACGCCGGAAAAACGCACCGCGCACGTGGAAAAGCTGAAGCCGGAGATCTGCTCGCTCGACGTCGCGACCATGAACTTCGGCGAACGCGCCTTCATGAATGTGCCGCGCCATATGCGTGTGATGGCCGACCGTATCAAGGCGGCGGGCGTGAAGCCGGAACTGGAAGTGTTCGATACCGGGCACATCGAGTTGTGCAAGCAGTTGATCAAGGAAGGCCACATCGACCAGCCGCCCTATTTCCAGCTGTGCCTGGGCATTTCCTACGGCGCCACGGCGACCCCGGAAGCCATGATGCACATGCGCGACCGTCTGCCCGAGGGCGCGCCGTGGTCGGCCTTCGGCATCTCGCGTCAACAGTTCCCCATGGTCGCCCAGGCGGTGCTTCTGGGCGGCAACGTGCGGGTCGGCCTGGAAGATAACATTTATCTGGGGCCGGGCGAACTGGCGCCGTCGAACGCCGCCTTGGTCGAACGCGCGGCGGCGATCATCGAAAATCTGGGATCGTCGGTCGCCACGCCGGACGAAGCGCGGGCCATTCTCGGCCTGGACAATTCTTAGGCGGCAAAACGCCACCGACATGAGATGACCGGCACGGGGGCGGCATTGCCGCCCCCCAAACCGGTTTCATGCATCAAACGGCGATACGCGCCTTTTCGACGACGGCGGGCATTTCAAACAGCCCGGCCAGCGCCTCAAGGATCGTCATCGCCTCATCGCCACGCAGGGAATAAAAGATCGTCTGCGCGTCGCGGCGGGTCTTGACCACGCCGTCATGGCGCAGGCGCGCCAGATGCTGCGACAGGGCGGACTGCGACAGTCCGACGATGGATTCCAGTTCGCCCACGCATTTTTCGCCGCGGGCGAGGTGGCACAGCACGAGAAGACGGTGAGGGTTGCTCATGGCCTTCAGAAGGGCGCTGGCCTGTTCATGGTTCTGTTCTACGGTATAGGTTGGCATGGCGGTTGTTATTGTCCTTATTACGATGGTTGTTGTTGCTATTGACCGCGCCCGCTTACCCTCAGGTTTACGCGCGGTGGGGTGCTAGGGGCTTATATAAGCATTTTCTCGGGCGGATAAAACCGGACAAAAGGCCAGGGTATGCCCATACTTTTGGACAGACCGTGATCTAGACGTTTTGATCTTTTTATGGATGTTCATCATGGTTATTCGGCTGCCTGGGGGTCTGCGTCGGCCGCGTTGGCCCCATGTCCGGTCGGGGATTTCCCCCGTTTTTCACCGACCCCGATGACAAGGGTCAAAAGAGGCGGAATGATGGCGAGCGTCAAGAGCGCCGACAACGACAAGCCGCCCAACACGACCGAACCCAGCCCGCGATAGAGCTCCGAACCCGCCCCTGGGAACACCACCAGCGGCATCATCCCGAACACGCTGGTCAGGGTCGACATGAAGATCGGCCGAATTCGGTTGCTGGTCGCCTCGCGAATCGCCTCGGCCGGGGTCATGCCGTCCTCGCGGACGTGCACCAGGGTTTGATGCACCAGCAGAATGGCGTTGTTGACGACGATACCGATCAGAATGACGAATCCCAGCAGGGTCAGCATGTCCAGCGGCTGGAACGTGAACATGTTGAGCAGCGACAGTCCGACCACGCCGCCCGCCGTGGCCAGCGGCACCGACAGCATGATGATCAGCGGATAAAGGAAGCTTTCGAACAACACCGCCATGACCAGATAGACGATGATCACGGCGATCCCCAGGTCCAGTTTCATGGCCTGCCAGGTCAGGTTCAGCTTGTCCGCCGTGCCGGTGATGCGCAGCGACATGCCGGGCGGCAGGCCCTCGGCGTACATGGGGTCGATGATCTTGGTCTTGATGATGTCGAGCGCCTGTTCCAGCGGCACGTCGTCGCGCGGCAGGATCGACAGGGTCACCGCGCGCTGGCGTTCGAAGTGGTTGATCTGGGTCGGGCCCGTGGTCATTTCAATGTCGGCCAGGGAGGACGCCGGGATGATCAGCCCGGCCGAGGTCACGACCGGCAGGGTGCTGATGCCCTGGGTTTCGGTCACCTGATCCAAGGGGCCCTTGATCATCAAATCGACCAGCTTGTTGCCGACGGTGATTTCGGCGATGCGTAGGCCGTCGTTGAAGGCGTCGATGGTGTCCGACAACTGGCGTGCGGTGACGCCGTTGTCGGCCAGTTTCACCCGATTGGGGCGGATGCGCAGTTCGGGTGCGCCCAGGACCAGTTCCGGTTGCGGGCGGACCTGGTTGCCCTGTTCGCGGGGGAATTCCTGATTGACGCGGACGAAGGTCTTGAGCGCCGTCTCCATCAGCGGCTCCAAATCCGGGCCCAGAATGTTCAGGTCGATGGCGCGGGTCCCCGTGACGCCGCGCCCGAACAGGGAGCGCTGGGTGATCTGGCCGAGCGTGCCCGGTTCCTTGAACGCGGCCTCGCTGAGGATCGGGATCAGGTCCTTGACCCGTGCCGGGTCATGGGCGGCGGCGCCCAGGATGGTGCGGCCGCGGAAGGTGACGAAGAAAAAGCGGTTTAGCTTGGGCCGGCCCTGGGCGTCCGGCTCCGGTCCCGAGACTTCGGCCAGCAGGGGGAACACCTCTTTCTCGTAGCCGCGCGCGATCTGTTCCATGGTGTCCAGGTTGTAACCCGGCGGCGGCACGATGAAGCCGATGATGAGGTTGCGGTTGCCGCTGGGGAGATATTCCAGCTTGGGCAGCAACAGCCAGGTGACGCCGGTGCACACCCCGCACAGAACGGTGACCATGACGACGGAGCGCAGACGTGATGCGGTGACCCATTTGGTCAGCCCCATCAGCGTCTTCATGAACAGGGCCGCGAAATCGTCGATCACGGGGATATGGCGGCGGACGATGCTGTCCTCGCCGGGCGACCCCAGAATGCGATTGGCGAGTGCGGGGATCAGGGTAACGGCGACCAGCAGGGAAATCAGCACGGAGACGGACAGAGCGACGGCGATGTCGCGGAACAGCTGGCCCGCCTCCAGGTCCATGACCAGGACGGGGATGAACACCATCACCGTGGTCAGGGCGGAGACCAGCACCGCGACCCAGACCTGCTTGGCCCCGCGGTAGGCGGCTTCGGCCCGCGAGCGGCCCAGTTCGCGGTGGCGGAAGATGTTTTCCAGCACCACGATCGCCGCATCGACGACCATGCCGACGGCGAAGGCGATCCCGGCCAGCGAGATTACGTTCAGCGACCGGCCCATGGCGGCCATGGCGACGAAGGCGCCGATCACGGACACGGGGATCGCCATCGAGACGATCAGCGTCGCCCCGCCGGAACGCAGGAACAGCAGCAGCATGACGGCGGCCAGCGCGCCGCCGACGAGGATGTTCTGCTGCACCAGGTCGATGGACGAATTGATGTAGATGGTTTCGTCGTAGACTTGGCGCAGTTCCAGGGCCTGGGACGGCAGGGCGTATTCGTTCAACTCCTTCACCGCCTCGCGGATGCCGCGCATCACCTCGATCACGTTGGCGCCGCCTTCGCGCACGGCGTTGAAGGCCATGGCCGGCTGGCCGTTGAAGCGGATGCGTTCGGTCGGCTTGGAGGTGTCCCAGGCGACGGTCGCGATATCGCCCACGGTGACGCGGGCGAAGCGGCCCGTCGTGGGGTCGCGGTCCGAGCGCAGGATCACGCCGGACACGTCCTCCAGGCGTTGGAACTCGCCCTCGGTGCGCACCACGTAGCGGCGCTTGCCTTCGTCCACGTCACCCGCCGATACCGACGAATTGGCGGCGCGGAGCTTATCGACCACGTCTGTTACGGTCAGGCCGTAGCGTGCCATGCGGCCCGGTTCGACGAAGATCGTCATTTCCTTGCGCGCGGCGCCATACAGATTGACCCGCGCCACGCCGGCCACGCGTTCGATGCGGTCCTGAATTACCTCTTCGGCGAAATCGCCGAACCGGTGAATTTCCCCGTTATTGCCCGGCTTGCGGATGATGACGAACCAGGCGATGGGGTTGTCCTCGGCGCTGGCGGTCTGAATCGACGGCTCGTCCGCTTCCTCGGGATAGCCATTGACCCGGTCAAGCCGGTTGGACGCCAGCAACAGGGCCTTGTCCATATTGGTGCCGATGGCGAATTCCAGGTTAATGCGCCCGCGTCCGTCCTGGGATTCCGAGCGGATTTCCTCCAGCCCCTCGATGCCCTTCAGGACTTCTTCCTGCTTGACGATGATTTCGCGCTCGACCTCGGCCGGGGCGGCGCTGGGCCAGACGGTCTCGACGCTGATGACCGGCTTGCGAATGTCCGGCGTCAGTTGGATCGGGATCGAATAGAGCGCCACGACGCCGAACAGGATCAACATCAGGACCGCCGCCATGACGGCGATGGGTCGCTGGATGGATAACCGGATCAGGTCCATGGGGCGGCGCCTCCGGGCCTCAGGTCTTTGGCTTGGGGGCCGAGGCCGCATCGGCGGCGGGGGCGGTCTCGTCGGCGGCCGGCGGCGGGGTGAACAAGATGTCCTGTCCGGGGCGCAGGCGTTCGTTGCCGCGCACGACCACCAGATCACCGGCGGCCAGGCCGCCCTCGACGATCAGGCGACTGCCCATGGCCTCGCCCAGGCGTACCGGGCGGACCAAGGCCTTGCCGCCTTCGTGCAGGAACACGATGGTCTTGCCCAGGCGGTTGAGGATGGCGTCCTTGTGCACGGTCAGAACCGAGGCCGCGCGCGCGGCGGGAATGCTGAGCGTCACGCTCTGGTTCGCGGCGATGCCGGTTCCGTCGGCGGGGGCATCAAGCCGGAAGCGCACCGTGCGGGTGCGGGTCTGCGGGTTTTCGTCGGGCACGACGGCGCGCACGGTCGCCTGAATCTTTATGGCGGCGGACACCGTGGCGGTGACCTTCGCCCCCGGCACGAGGCCGCCCACGTTGCGCCCCGGAACATCGGCCTCGATCTCCAGGTCCGTGTCGTTGATCAGGGTGATCAGGGGATCTCCCAGGTTGACGAAGGCGCCGGCTTCCGTGTGGCGGCGTGACACGACGCCGCCGTAAGGGGCGACGACATCGGCATAGGACAAGGCGATTTCGGCCAGTTTCAGGCTCGCCTTGGCGCTGGCCATCTGCGCGCCGGCGACGGCGATCTCGGCCCTGGCGACGGCGACTTCCTGAAGCTTGTCGTCAAGCCGGGCCTGCGAGAACGCGGCCGATTTGCGCAGGCCTTCCAGGCGCGACAGTTCCTGCTGGCGCAGCTTCAGGGTTTCCCGGGCCGTTTCCAGGGCGGCCTGGAAACGGTTCAATTCGGCCGCCTTCAATTCCTGTTCCCATTTCAGGCTGTCCTTGATCAGCACGGCTAGGACGTCGCCCTTGGCCACCCGGTCGCCGACATCGACCTTGAATTCGGCGACGGGGCCGCTGATTCGCGCCGCGACGGGGCCGGCCTGGCGGGCGATGAAGCGGCCGATCACCGGCACGTTCTGATGCGAAGCTTCGGTAATCACGCGGTCGACGACGACGGGCGCGGCCTGCGGCGCCTGCGCCTGGGCGGCCGTCAGGGACATCAAGGCGGCGGCGATTGTCGATAGGGCGAAGGCGGTGGGCCGGGCTACGGACATCAAGGGGAGTTCCTCTGGTTCAGGCCCGAATTCGGGCCCGGGCCTGCGGCGGGCTTCAGTTTAGGCAGGGGACTCGCGCCCCGCAATCAGTATTGCAAGCAAATTTGCACGTAAATCCCCATCAAGGCGGCCTATTTGCACATGGCGAAAAGGCGGTTGGCAAGGGGCTGGGCTTCTTCCAATATATTTGCCATGCCAATGCTGACCGCTCCGCGCGCCCTCCTTCCCATTCATGGGCCGACCGTCCGATTGCCCCGCGTTTGTCGGCTTTTGGCGGGCTGCTTCGCGGTGCTGTTGGCCGCGGCGATACCCGGCGGTGCGCGCGCCGACCTGATCGGCCACGGCGGCATGGTGCGGGCGGTCGACGTCTCACCGGACGGCCATTGGGTCGTCACGGCGAGTTTCGATTTCACAGCGCGGCTGTGGGATTTCGGAACGCAAGCGGAAGTCGCGGTTCTTGACGCCCACGAAGGGCCGGTGACCGGCGCCGTGTTCGCGCCCGACGGCAAGCATGTCGTGACCACCAGCGACGACAAGACGGCGATCATCTGGGACGTGCCCTCGGGCAAACTGGTCCGGCGCCTGACCGGACACGGCCACAAGGTCATGGCGGCGGCCGTGTCGCCCGATGGCAAACAGGTCGCCACCGGATCCTGGGACAAGACTCTGCGTATCTGGGATATGACGACGGGTGAGGCGGTCCGCGAGATCGCGCATTCCGCGCCGATCAACGATGTCGCCTTCGTCAACGGCGGCGCGTGGGTTGCCGCCGGCGGACACGACGGCAAGGTCGGGATGTGGTCGATCGCCGACGGCCGCCTGCAAGGCGTTCTTGAAGGCCATCGCCAGGGCATTACGAAAATGAACGCGTTACCTGGGGGTAAGCGCCTGTTGACGGCCAGCATCGACCGCACGCTGCGTCTGTGGGACGTCGCGACGGGCGAGACCGTTTCCGTGCTTACCCATAGCGAAGACCGCACCGGACAGGTCTATGCCGCCGCCGTGTCGCCGGACGGGCGGCGCGCCCTGTCGGCGGGGCGGGACGGGCGCCTGGTGGAATGGGATCTCGCGACGGGGGCAATTCTAGTGACCATTCCCGCCCATGACAAAATCATCTGGGCCGCCCGTTTCACGCCGGACGGACGCTTTGCGCTGACCGCCAGCGCCGATGAAAGCACCGCCGTGTGGCATTTGGAAACGGGGGACCGCATCGGTCTTCGGGCCGGCGACAAGACCGGCAAGCAACCCTGGTTGTCGAGCGATCATCCCGGGGCCCGGCTGTTCACCAAATGCGCCAACTGCCACGCCCTGAACGCCAAGGCGGCGATGCGGTCGGGCCCGCATTTCGAGGGGTTGTGGGGCCGCCCGGTCGGTGCGGTCGAGGGCTACAACTATTCCGGCGCACTTAGAAACAAGTCCTTTACTTGGAACGAAAAAACCCTATTTGATCTGTTCTATCAGGGGCCTGACAAATTTTTGCCGGGCACCAAGATGCCGGTGCAGCAGGTGCCGGACAAGGAACAGCTTGCCAATCTCGTGGACTATCTCCGGGTTCTGACGACAGGCGGGGCGAAACAGTGACGCGAACCCGTGCCGAGGGAAGCACCGGGAGAAAGGAACGACGCCGATGACGACGCACCTCTATTTCCATCAGGCCTGCGTGGAGCATGACCCGGGGCGCGGCCATCCGGAGTGTCCGGAGCGCCTGCGCGCGGTCATGCAGGCCCTGGAGACGGAACCCTTCGCCGATCTGCTGCGTCTTGAAGCGCCGATGATCGACCTGGATGTGGTCGAAAACACCCACGGACACGACTACGTGGAAACGGTGATGGACAACGTGCCGACGGAAGGGCGCGTCTATCTGGACCCGGACACCAGCATGTCGCCGAAATCGGCGGAAGCGGCACTGCGCGCCGCAGGCGGCGCCTGTTCCGCGGTCGACGCCGTCCTCAGTGGCGAGGCGCGCAATGCCTTTTGCGCCGTGCGCCCGCCGGGCCATCACGCGGAATCGTCCCAGGCCATGGGGTTTTGTCTGTTCAATACGGTCGCCATCGCCGCCCGCCATGCGCGCAAGACCGAGGGCATCAAGAAGGTTGCCGTGGTCGATTTCGATGTACACCACGGCAACGGCACGCAGCATTCGTTCCAGAACGATCCCAACCTGTTCTATGCGTCGTCCCATCAATGGCCCGCCTATCCGGGCACGGGGATGGTTCAGGACACGGGCGTGGCGGACAACATCTGCAATCTGCCGCTCAATCCGGGCGACGGCACGGATCCCTTCCGCCGGGGCTACCGCGACCGCATCCTGCCGGCCCTGCGCAATTTCAACCCCGACCTTCTGATCATTTCCGCCGGATTCGACGCCCATGCGCGCGATCCCCTGGCGTCGCTCATGCTGACGACCGAGGATTTCGTCTGGGTCACGGTCGAGCTTTTGCGCGTCGCTCGCGACTGTTGCGACAATCGGGTGGTGTCCTGTCTTGAAGGGGGGTATGACCTGAACGCCCTGGCGGAAAGCAGTGCCGGGCATGTTCGCGCCCTGATGACGCAATAAACCCCTGAATTCCGCCGCCGCTGGGGCTTCGCACTTGCGGTATGGGGAGCGGGGCCCTACACTCCTGCGCCTTGTCGATAAGGTATTCCATGGCCAAGCAGAAAACCCCAGAGACCGACGCCCAGACGGAAATCCCGGCGGATGTCCGCGCGTTGAGCTTCGAGGACGCGATGAGCGAACTTGAAGACATCGTGCGCGGGCTGGAGCAGGGGGCCGGGTCTTTGGATCAGGCGATCGATTCCTATTCACGGGGCATTGCGTTGAAGACCCATTGCGAGGCCAAGCTCAAGGAAGCGCAACTGCGCGTCGACAAGATCGTCGTCGGCAGCGGCGGCGTCCTGACCACCGAACCCGCCGATCAAGAATAATTCTGGAAAACCAATAAGATGCCAATAAGATGAAAGATTCCGATTCGGAGTTTCAAGCCGCACTGGGCGACAACGCCAAGCAAGTGACGGACATGCTCGATGCCTTGATGCCGCTGACCGACACGCCCGAGGCACGCGTGGTCGAGGCCATGCGCTATGCCTCGCTGGCCGGCGGCAAGCGGGTTCGCCCGTTCCTGGTGACGCAGAGTGCTTCGCTGTTCGGTGTTGATCCGATCTCGGCCCTGCGCGCGGCGGCGGCGGTCGAAATGGTGCATTGCTATTCCCTGGTCCATGACGATCTGCCGGCCATGGACGACGACGACCTGCGCCGCGGCCAGCCGACCTGCCATATCAAGTTCGACGAGGCGACGGCGATCCTGGCCGGTGACGCCCTGCTGACCAAGGCCTTCGAGGTGCTGGCCGCGCCGGAAACCCATTCCGATGCCCGGGTGCGCGCCGATCTGGTGCTGGCCCTGGCCAAGGCGGCCGGCGATCACGGCATGGTCGGCGGCCAGATGATGGACCTGTGGGCCGAGGACAACAAATTGGACGTGGCCCAGATCACCCGCCTGCAACGCATGAAGACCGGCGACCTGATTGCCGTCTCGGCCGAAGCGGGGGCGATCCTGGGCAAGGCGTCGGACGATGCCCGCACCGCCCTGCATGCCTATGCCCATGACATCGGTCTGGCGTTTCAGATCGCCGACGATTTGCTGGACGTCGAAGGCGATGCGGCGACGGTTGGCAAGGCGACGGGCAAGGACGCCGACGCCAACAAGGCGACCTTCGTGTCCCTGCTCGGTATCGACAAGGCACGTCAGCAGGCTGACATGCTCAGCGAGCAGGCGGCGGCACACCTTGAAATGTTCGGTGAAAAAGGCGACCTTCTAAAGCAATTGGCGCGATTCATCGTCGAACGGCGCACCTGATTCGACCGATATGACGGAAATAATTTCAACATGCGGTCCGGACCGGGCGTCCGGGCCTCAATTTGAGGGTCTGAAACTTGGAACAAGAAAGCCTCACCCCGATCCTTGACCGTGTCAGCGATCCCAAGGACATGCGGGATTTCTCGGTCGACGAGCTGAAGCAACTGGTCCGCGAACTGCGCGCCGACACGGTGCGCAGCGTGTCGATCACCGGCGGCCATCTGGGCGCGTCGCTGGGCGTGGTCGAACTGACCGCCGCGATCCACCATGTCTTCGATACACCCCACGACCGTCTGATCTGGGATGTCGGCCACCAGTGCTATCCGCACAAAATCCTGACCGGCCGCCGGGAACGCATGCACACCCTGCGTCAGGGCGGGGGCCTGTCGGGCTTCACCAAGCGCACGGAAAGCGAATACGACCCGTTCGGCGCGGCCCATAGTTCGACCTCGATCTCGGCCGGCCTGGGCATGGCCGTGGCGAGCAAGCTGGCCGGCGTGCCCAAGAACGTCATCGCCGTGATCGGCGACGGCGCCATGACCGCCGGCATGGCCTATGAAGCCATGAACAACGCTGGGTCCATGGACGCCAAGCTGATCGTCGTGCTCAACGACAACGACATGTCGATCGCGCCGCCCGTGGGCGCCTTGTCGGCGTACCTCTCGCAGTTGATTTCGTCGAAGCAGTTCCGCTCCGCCCGCCATTTCGCCAAGGAACTTGCCAAGAAGTTCCCGCGCTCCATCGAGCAGGCGGCAGCCAAGGTCGATGAATACGCCCGCGGCATGGTGACCGGCGGCACCCTGTTCGAGGAACTGGGATTCTATTACGTCGGTCCCATCGACGGCCACAACCTGGACCATCTGCTGCCGGTTTTGAAGAACCTGCGCGACGATGCGGTGCCGGGTCCGGTCCTGCTGCACGTCGTCACGGAAAAGGGCCATGGCTACAAACCGGCCGAGGAATCCGCCGACAAGTACCATGGTGTCTCCAAGTTCGATGTCGTCACCGGCAAGCAGCACAAGGCCATCGCCAACGCGCCCAGCTATACCTCGGTGTTCGCCAAAGCCCTGATTGCCGAAGCCAAGGACGACGACAAGATCGTCGCCATCACCGCCGCCATGCCGGGCGGCACGGGCGTCGACAAGTTTTCCGAAAATTTCCCGGACCGCGCCTTCGACGTGGGCATTGCCGAACAGCACGGGGTGACCTTCGCCGCCGGCATGGCGACCGAAGGCTACAAGCCGTTCTGCGCCATTTATTCCACCTTCCTGCAGCGCGCTTACGATCAGGTCGTCCACGACGTGGCGATCCAGTCGCTGCCCGTGCGCTTCGCCATCGACCGCGCCGGTTATGTCGGTGCCGACGGCTCGACCCATTGCGGCGCCTTCGATCTGCCGTACCTCTGCACCCTGCCGGGCTTCGTCGTCATGGCACCCGCCGACGAGGCCGAACTGATGCACATGACGGCGACCGCCGCCGGCATCAACGACCGCCCGTCGGCGATCCGCTATCCGCGCGGCGAAGGCGTCGGGGTCGAGTTGCCGGCCAAGGGCACGCCGCTTGAAATCGGCAAGGGCCGTATTGTGCGCGAAGGCACGACCATCGCCCTTCTGTCCCTCGGCTCGCGCCTTCAGGAATGTCTGAAGGCGGCCGAAGACCTGGGCACGCGGGGCCTGTCCGTGACCGTCGCCGACGCGCGCTTCGCCAAGCCCATCGACGAGGATCTGGTGCGCAAGCTGGCCGCCAACCATGAAGTCCTGGTCACGGTCGAGGAAGGGTCCATCGGCGGCTTCTCCGCCCAGGTGCTGCAATTCATGGCCAACGACGGACTTCTGGAAAACGGCCTGAAGGTGCGCGCGGTGACCATGCCCGATGCTTTCCTGGAACAGGACAAGCCGGAAATCCAGACCGCGCAGGCGGGCCTGGACGCCGCCGGCATCGTCGCCACGGTGCTGTCGGCCCTGGGCCGCGCGGACGAGGCGACCGAACCCGCCCGCGCTTGAGGCCCATCGGCGTGGGCGTAACGCTGGCATGCCGAAACCGGAAAACAGAATTTTCTCACCGCCTCACCGTCTCTGTGGTTAATTGTTTTTTGAACCACGGAGCGGTGAGACAGTGAGGTTCGCTGTTTTTTGAGCAAGCCAATTTTGACCAAGCCAGGCAAAATCAGATTGGACCAGTTGCTGGTCGACCGCGGCCTGGCTGACAGCCGGACCAAGGCCCAGGCCCTGGTCATGGCGGGCCTCGTCTACGGCACGGACCGCCGTTTCGACAAAGCCGGCGTGCAAATCGCCGCCGACACGGAAATCTCCGTCAAGGGCAAGGACCACCCCTGGGTGTCGCGGGGCGGGATGAAACTCGCCAAGGGCCTGGACCACTTCCGCATCGATCCCACGGGCCTGACTTGCCTCGACCTCGGGGCCTCCACCGGCGGTTTCACGGATGTGCTGCTGGCGGGCGGCGCCGCCAAGGTCTTCGCCATCGACGTCGGCCAGGGGCAGTTGGATTGGAAACTGCGCACCGACGACCGCGTGGTGGTGCTGGAAAAAACCAACGCCCGCCACCTGACGGCGGAACAGGTGCCCGATGCCATCGACCTGATCGTCTGCGACGTCAGCTTCATCGGCCTGGAAAAAGTCCTGCCGCCCGCCATGGCGCTGGCCAAACCGGGCGCGCATCTGGTCGCCCTCATCAAGCCGCAGTTTCAGGCCGGGCCGGGGCAGGTCGGCAAGGGCGGCGTGGTGCGCGATCCCGCGGTTCACCAGGCGGTCTGCGACGAGGTTCAAGCCTTCATCGCCGACGACTGCGGCTGGACCGTGCTCGGCATCACGCCAAGCCCCATCAAGGGACCGGAGGGGAATGTGGAGTTTTTGATCGGGGCGGTACGGCCTGTGTGAATTTCAGGTTTACCGCTTGTCGATGGGGATGAGAAAGATTCGTATACTGTCTCCGGAATTGCGTCCCCCGAATTTTGCACTATCGGAATTGGTCCAGGAGATGTTGCTCATACGATTGCCGCAACGAATCATTCATCCGCTTCGCCGCATTTACAGTTTCGATTAAGCGTTCTCGTGAGAACTCCGCTAAAAGCCTTCTTTCGGATCCTGGGTGTGCACACATATTCCGAAGTTCTTTTAGTTTTTGAAAGACACCCAATATCTCTCGCCTGCTACCGGTCGCAAGCTTGGCCTTCCAAATCATGTTTCCTTTGTCGGTCAAATAGGTACATCCGATCAATTCGACCACGGTGCGATATTCACCAGGAACTATGGCCGGCGCTTTATCGTGCCGCAACTCATAGAATTGCGCCGCTTTTTTCTGGCGTTCAATTGGAAGCTTCGACCAACATTCTTCGGCCAGTGATGGCAATCTGCAGAGTTTCAGGGCTAGGTCTTCAGTTTCGAGAGCTACGGCGAGCAATGCGAGACGCCCGAGTGGTTTGAAGAAATCCGAATAGGTCAAATAGCCGACCACTTCGTTCCGCTCTAAGACGTAGTAATGGCCCCTCTCGCCGCTGCTTAGAATATCTAGGGCATCTAGAATCGTTGTATCGGCAGCCAGGAAGTCGGCTGGTGCAAGTTGCTCCATGCATTCAAAGACCGAGGCCGAACCATCGTCGAGATCGGCAAGCCAGAGAAAACCCAACGTTCTTTCGGCGGAATCAACTACTCGCGATGGTGTGTCAGGCAAATCTCCCATAAGATACTTCGCATCGGAAATAGAACTGTCGATTGGCACGTCGCTCCAGAATTGGTTGCATATGGATTTTACCTTGAGCGCGGACGCGATCCGATCAAAATCAGAAATATCTTTTTCCACTCTGCTCACCAATTCACTTTCCATTGCGATGTTTAAGTTGGCTTAAGCGCTTGAATTCGCGTCGATTGTCGCCAGTAAGACAATTCCGACAATATCGGTGACTGCATACCCCCCCCCGCGAAAACCCGATCAGACTTCAGGCCGGTGCGAACCGCTTCACGACGATGTCGTGCTCGTGCCGGCGCATTTGGTGGGCGTCATAGCGCGCCTGCATTCTGAGCAGCGTTTCCATCTTCACGCCGAAGGCCTTTTCGATGCGGAGCGCCATTTCCGGCGACAGCGAGGCCTTTTCGTTCAACAGATTGGAAAGGGCGGGCCGCCCCACGCCAAGGGCGGCGGCGGCGGCGGAAACGGTCAGCCCGTCCGGCAGGATCGCGCGCCGGATGAACCCGCCCGGATGCACCGCCCTCATGCCGGTCTTGGTCGCCATCACCCCGTCTCCACCTCATACCCCGCCATGGCCCAGCCCTGGATGCCGCCCGCCAGGTTGTAGGCGGCGTCGACCATGTCGTTCTGCAACAGATAGCTGCCGACCTGCATGGAGCGCATGCCCATGGCGCACATGAACACCAGGCGTTTGCCGTCGAGCCCGGCCAGCATTTCCAGGTCGAAGCCCGACATGGGGTTGTGCAGGGCGCCGGGCACGCGGGCCTGGGCCAGCTCCTCCGCCTCGCGCACGTCGATCAGCACGGCGCTGCCGTCGTCGAGCCATTGCCTGACCTGCCGCGCGTCGGTTTCGATCATCTGTTTCACGTCGGATTCCTGTCTTCCTGTGCCCGGTCGCGTCCCGGTTTCATATGGTGTAGCGTTCCCGCATCGACAACGGAAAGACGATTGAGCCCAGGACCATGCCCATCTTCAAGGATAAACGTGACCTCACCCTGACGGCGGCCGGCGCGGAGGCCGCCCAAGCCTTCGACCATGTCATGGACGGCTACCTGTCCATGGCGCCCGACACGGGCGACCGGCTGAAATCCGTATTCGCCGCCGACGGCGACATGGCGATGGCGCATTGCCTGAAGGCCTATTTCATGATGCTGATGGCCATGGGCGGGTTGATGCCGAAGGCGCAGCAGGCCGCCGCCAAGGCGCGGGAACTGGCGGTCGACGCCACGCCGCGGGAACGGATGCACGCCCGCGCCGCCGGCCTGTGGACGGCGCGCGACATGGAGGGGGCGGCCATGGTGTGGGAGGAAATCCTGCTCGACCATCCCCGTGACATCCTGGCAGCGCGGCTGGCCCATTTCGCCAATTTCTATTCGGGCGACGCGCGGCGGCTGCGGGATTCCGTGAACCGCATCATGCCGGCCTGGGACGAAAGCGTTGCCGGGTTTTCCTATCTCAAGGGCATGCAGGCCTTCGGGTTCGAGGAGGCGGGCGACTATGCCCGCGCCCAGGCGGCGGCGGAAACGGCCATCGAGCTGGAGCCCATGGACCCCTGGGCGACCCATGCCTATGCCCATGTCATGGAAATGCAGGACCGCCAGGACGAGGGCCTTGCCTGGATCGACCGCCTGCGCCCGCACTGGACCCAGGCCAACAACTTCCAGAACCACATCTGGTGGCACGAAGCCCTGATGATGCTGGACCAGGGCCGCATGGACGACGTGATGGCGCAGTACGACGCCCATGTCGCGGCGCCGGAGTCGGAGGAATACTTGGACCTCTGCAACGCCGCCTCGTTGCTGCAGCGGCTGGAAATCATGGGCCTGGACGTGGGTGATCGTTGGGCGCCGTTGGCCGCCAAGGTGCAGAACCGCACCGAGGAACACATCCTGACCTTCGTCGATCTGCATTATGCCCTGGCGCTGGCCGCCACCGGCGACGGCAAGGTCCACGAGATGCGGGAATTCATGGCGGCCTATGAAGGACCGGAAGACGAAAGCAACCTGCCGATCATGAAGGCGCTCGGCGTGCCGCTGATGGACGCCCTGATCGCCTACCGCGAAGGGCGCTATGACGACACGACGGCGTCCATGATCCCCGTGCGCTACGAGATTTGGCAGATGGGCGGCAGCCACGCCCAGCGCGACCTGTTCGACCTGATCCTGATCGACACGGCGCGCAAGGCGGACAACCGGGCGCTGACCCGTGCATTGCTGGCCGAACGGCGCGCGGCCATGCCGGGCGACCACTGGACGGAAAAGGCGTTCGTGGAAGCGGCGGCGGCTTAGCGGGCGGAGGCTTCGGGCATGATCTGGCTTCTCCTTGGGCTCGTGCTGTGGAGCGCCGCCCATCTATTCAAACGGGTTCTGCCCGACCAGCGGGCGGCTCTGGGCAACAAGGGGCGGGGCCTTGTCGCGCTTCTGGTGCTGATCAGCCTGGGCCTGATGATCATGGGCTACCGGGCGGCGGAGACGACCTTTCTCTACGCTCTGCCGGCCTGGGTCTGGCATGCGAACAACGCGCTCATGCTGATCGCCCTGTTCCTCATGGACATCGGCCGGGTGAAGGGCGTCGTGCGCACCAAGGTCCGTCATCCCATGCTTTGGGGGGTGACGCTGTGGGCGGCGGCGCACCTGCTGGTCAACGGGGACGCGGCCTCGCTGGTGCTGTTCGGCGGGCTGGGGTTGTGGGCGCTAGTGGAAATGGCGGTCATCAACCGGGCCGAGGGGGCGTGGACGCCGCCGGAACGTGGCAGCTACGCCAAGGATGCCATGATGTTCGTGGCCGCGTTGGCGCTTTACGCCGTCATCGCCGGTATCCACCATTGGCTGGGCTACCCGGTGGTCGCAGCTCTGACCTGACCCGGGCCTATTCCGCCAGTTCCCGCATCACCTTGATCAGGTCCGATTTGCCCTCGAAGCCGATGCCCGGCAGGTCGGGCATGACGATGTGGCCGTCCTCGACCTTCACCGAGTCCGGGAATCCGCCGTAGGGCTGGAACAGGTCCGGGTAGCTTTCGTTGCCGCCCAGGCCCAATCCCGCCGCGATGTTCAACGACATCTGATGCCCGCCGTGGGGCACGCAGCGGGCGGGCGACCAGCCGGCTTTGTCCAACTCATCCAGGGTGCGCAGGTATTCGACCAGGCCATAGGCGAGGGCGCAGTCGAACTGCAGCCAGTCGCGGTCGGGCCGCATGCCGCCGTAGCGCAGCAGGTTGCGCGCGTCCTGGTGGGAAAACAGGTTTTCCCCCGTGGCCATGGGGCCGGGATAGAACTCGGCGAGCGCCGCCTGTAGGGCGTAGTCCAAGGGATCGCCCGCTTCCTCGTACCAGAAGAGCGGATAGTCCCGGAGCATCTTGGCGTAGGCGACGGCGGTTTCCAGGTCGAACCGCCCGTTGGCGTCGACGGCCAATTGCGCCTCGCCGTCGATTTCGTTCAGCACGGCTTCGATGCGGCGGCGGTCCTCGTCGATGGGCGCCCCGCCGATCTTCATCTTCACCACGGTGTAGCCGCGGTTGAGGTAGCCGCGCATTTCGGCGCAGAGCGCCGTGTCGTCCTTGCCGGGGTAGTAGTAGCCGCCGGCGGCATAGACGAAGACCTTCGGATCGGCCTCGCGGCCCTTCATCTGCGCCAGCAGGCGGAACAGCGGCAGGCCCGCGATCTTGGCCGTCGCGTCCCACACCGCCATGTCGATGGTGCCGACGGCGACCGAACGCTCGCCATGCCCGCCCGGTTTCTCGTTGGTCATCATCGCGGCCCAGACCTTGTGCGGGTCCAGGTTGTCGCCGTCGTCGTTCAGCAGGCTCTTGGGATCGGCTTCGAGGATGCGGTCGCGGAAGCGTTCGCGGATCAGCCCGCCCTGGCCGTAACGGCCGTTGGAATTGAAGCCGTAGCCGACCACGCGCCGCCCGTCGCGCTCCACATCCGTGACAACGGCGACCAGGCTGGTCGTCATCTTGGTGAAGTCGATGTAGGCGTTGCGGATGGGCGACGAGATCGGCTTGGTGACCTCGCAAATGTCGATGATGCGCATGGTCTTCTCTGTGTTTTAATGAGGCGCCTTGCGCCCGATGAGACAACGGGTGCAAGGACTTACCTGCTTTGCCCACGGCTATGCAACACACGGTTGGGGGCTAGGAGCCATTTTCCGTCAGCATCGCCTCAAAGGCCTGTTCAGACGAGCCGTCCACATACCGGTAGAATTTTACATTGCGCGCTGCGATCAGGCTGACCAATACCCTCCGGAAGGAACCCAGGTCGGCACGATAAAGGTCCTTATTCGCGGGATTGAGCCCCGGGTGTTGGAACAGGTAGACATTGATCCGTTGTGATCTAGGCATCGTCGGCAGAGCTTCCCATGAAGTATTGGCAGCGATCCTCGCATTGGCGTCCATGATCCACCACTTGCCGTCCAGCCTAACCTCAAGCAGGGAGTGGCCAAGCCCAGCCAGGCCTTCGGATAGGTAGACCACGCGGTTCTCGATCCCGGCGCGGTTCAGCAAGGCGAAGAAGAAAACCGTGTAGTCGGAACAGCAGCCGATAGGGGAGCGCCAATAGGTTTCGAAGGTGGCCTTTTCTTCCGGTTCAAGGCCCGCTTTGGTCCGGCTCAACGAGCCGGTGACCGCATTGTTCGTGACGCAGCCGCCGGGCGCGTTGATGCCTTCCGGCGCGCCGAAAGCCCATAGGGCCGATACGTGGTTCAGGTAGTAGACCGCCTTGATATGGTCGTCGCCGGGCAATGCCCAGATTTCCCTCAGGCCGTCCTTATTCGTCTCGAAGGTGGCGTCTAGGCGCCGGGCGAAACCTTCAAAGGATCCTATTGGCGGGCGGCGTTCCGGAGAATAGGCGGTGAACAGGGGCGTATAACGGCGGTTGGTGATCTGCTTGATTTCGATCCGGAAGGGATAGGTTCTGAGACCCTGCTCATGATAGTAGTGAGCCGCCTTCAGCCAAACGGCGGAAGCCGCGAACAACGGTGCGATGCAGGTCAGCAGCAGCGTCCGTTTCATCCGCCCCGGGTGGCGCAGAAATACCAGATAGGCAAGCCCGACGGCGGCGCAGGCGGCTAGTATGCCGTATTGGAAAATCCGTTCCTTACCCGGACCGATTCCAGCGTACGCGGCCAACGTGGCGCGCAAGCCCTCGCCACCGAACACGGGCCACAACTCGCGCACCAGAACCTGGAGCGATAGAAAACTCCACATCGCCAGGAGTAGGCCTCCGGCGACCCAGGCAAACAAGGCCGTGTGTCGATCAAAGAACGATTTCAACAAGCCCGGAATTCTCCTCTTTCTCAACTTGGCTGCTGGGTTGGTCATTTGCCCTAGCGCTGCGCTTGCGGCTCAGCCGCACTGCGCCTTGTGGCGCAGCAGGTGGTCAGCCAGTACGCAGGCCATCATGGCCTCGCCGATGGGCACGGCGCGGATGCCGACGCAGGGATCGTGGCGGCCCTTGGTGGAAATCTCGGTGTCCTCGCCGGACTTGGTGACGGTCCGGCGCGGCGTCAGGATCGACGACGTCGGCTTCACGGCGAAGCGGCAGACCACGTCCTGGCCCGACGAAATGCCGCCCAGGATGCCGCCCGCGTTGTTCGACAGGAATTCGACGTCGTTGCCACGGGCGCGGATTTCATCGGCGTTCTCCTCGCCGGTAATCCGCGCGGCCTCGAACCCGTTGCCGATTTCCACGCCCTTCACGGCGTTGATGCTCATCATGGCGGACGCCAGGTCCTGATCCAGCTTGCCGTAGATCGGCGCGCCCAGCCCGGCGGGCACGCCCGAGGCCACGACCTCGATCACGCCGCCGACGGACGACCCCGCCTTGCGGATGCCTTCCAGGTAGGTCGCGAATTCCTCGGCCGCCTGGGCATCCGGGCAGAAGAAGGGATTGTTGTTCACTTCGTCCCAGTCCAGACGCGCGCGGTCGATTTCCTTCTCGCCCATGACGACCAGGCCTGCCTTGATGGTGATGCCGGGGCCCAGGATCTTGCGCGCGACGGCACCGGCGGCGACCCGCATGGCGGTCTCCCGCGCGGACGACCGCCCGCCGCCCCGGTAATCGCGGATGCCGTACTTTTTCCAATAGGTGTAATCGGCATGGCCCGGGCGGAACTTCTCGGAAATTTCCGAATAGTCCTTGGACCGCTGGTCCACGTTTTCGATCAGCAGGCCGATGGGCGTGCCCGTGGTCACGCCGTCGAACACGCCGGACAGGATTTTCACCTGATCGGGTTCCTGGCGCTGGGTGGTGTATTTGCTTTGCCCCGGCCGCCGCTTATCCAGATGGACCTGGATGTCGGCTTCGCTCAGGCTCAGCCCCGGCGGGCAGCCGTCGACGACACAGCCGAGCGCCGGCCCATGGCTTTCGCCGAAGGTCGTGAAGCGGAACAGATGGCCGAAAGAGTTGTGGGACATGTGGCCCCTTTTAGCACAAGTGCCTGATCAGACGACCGAAATATCCGGTGCGTCGACCGCCTTCATGCCGACGATGTTATAGCCGCAATCGACGTGATGGGTTTCGCCCGTGACGCCCGACGACAGGTCGGACACCAAGTAAAGCCCGGCGCCGCCGACGTCTTCCAGGGTCACGTTGCGGCGGAGCGGCGAATTGTATTCATTCCACTTCAGGATATAGCGGAAATCGCCGATGCCCGAGGCGGCCAGGGTCTTCATCGGACCGGCGGACAGCGCGTTCACCCGGATGCGGTCCTTGCCCAGGTCCTCGGCCAGATAGCGCACGCTGGCTTCCAGCGCCGCCTTGGCCACGCCCATGACGTTGTAATGCGGCATCACGCGCTCGGCCCCGAAATAGGTGAGGGTGATCAGCGCCCCGCCGTCGGTCATCAGCTTGCGCGCGCGCTGCGCGACCGCCGTGAACGAATAGCAGGAGATGTTCATGGTTTTCAGGAAGTTATCCAGGGTGGTGTCGATATAACCGCCCTTGAGTTCTTCCTTGTCGGAATAGGCGATGGCATGGATGACGAAATCCAGCTTGCCCCATTTGCCGGCTATGGCGTCGAACACGGCATCGACGGAGGCCATGTCGGTCACGTCGCACGGCAGGACAAGGTCCGAGCCGACGCTAGCCGCGAGCGGCGCAACACGCTTCTGAAGGGCGTCGCCCTGATAAGTGAAGGCCAATTCGGCGCCCTGGTCGTGGGCGGCCTTGGCAATGCCCCAGGCGATGGAACGGTCGTTGGCCACGCCCATGACCAGGCCCTTCTTACCGGACATCAACGGCGATGCAGAAGCCATCTGTCTCCTCGAGTTTTTTGTTAGGAACCGGTTCGTCACCGGCGGGTTGCCAGCGTGCGCCCGGGTAAATACTTGCAGGTTGCCCGAACTCCCATGCCATATAGTATGGGGCGGAGAACGTCAACGAGAGGTTCCCCAGGAGGCCCGGAAGCCATGGAAAACCGCGACTTCAAGCGGCTTGTGAAAGCGCAGTGGCGCGTCTGGCGCGGAATCTTGGGGATCGTCGTGCGGCGCTTCCAGGGCGACCAATGCCTGCGCATGGCGGCCTCGCTCAGCTATACCTCGCTGCTGGCCGCCGTGCCGCTGACCGCCATCGCCTTCGCCATGCTGGCGGCCTTTCCCGTGTTCGAAGGCGTGCGCGAAAGCTTTCAGAACGTGCTGTTCGCCAATTTCCTGCCCGATGCGGCGGAATCCATGCGCGAACATTTCGACAAGTTCGTGCGCAATACGACGACCCTGTCGGCGGTCGGGATCGTCGCCCTGGCGTTGACCGCCGTGTTGCTGCTGGGCACCATCGAATCGGCGCTCAACACGATTTTTCGGGTCACCCGCCCGCGTCGGCTGGGCCCGCGGCTGCTGGTGTTTTGGGCGATCATTACCCTGGGGCCGTTGTTGCTGGGGGCGAGCTTTTCGCTGTCCGCCTATTTCTTCGCGGCGACCCAGTGGATCGGCGTCGACCCGGCGACCGGCGCCCTGGGCGAGGCGGCCAAGCTTCTGCCCACGGGCATCATGATGCTGCTGCTGACCATGTTCTACGTAACCATCCCCAATCGGCCCGTGGCCTTCGCGGGGGCGGTCACGGGGGCAATCGTCGCGGGCTTGTTGATCGCGGTGCTGCGTAAGGGGTTCGGTTTCTACGTCACCCACTTTCCGACCTATCAGAACATTTACGGGGCGCTGTCGGCGGTGCCGATCTTCCTGATCTGGATGTACCTGTCCTGGGCCGTGGTGCTGCTGGGCGCGACCTTGACCGCGACCATTTCCGAATGGCGGGAGGCGGGGGGGCGTCCGGTTCAGCCGAACAATTCCCCGACGTCGCGTCTGACCACGGCCGTGGCGGTGCTCGCCTGTCTGTTCGCAAAATCCCGCGACGGCGGCGGGGCAAGCCGCCGTGAGCTGATCCGCGCCGCCCGGGTATCCCTGGCGGTGCTGGAGCCGCTGTTGGAGGACTTGCGCGGGCGGGGCTATGTGGAGCGTACGTCGCGCAATCTCTGGGTTCTGGCCCGCGACCTGCACGCGGCGACCTTGTACGACTTGTATCGGGATCTGGGTTTGGGCGTCAACGACGCCGACGACACCCTGAGCGGCGGCGGCTGGCAGGCCGCCCTGGCGGCGCAGCTTGACGGTCTGCGCCGGCGCAACGCCGAAGCCATGGCGTTGCCCCTGGCCGATATCCTGGCGGCGGTCGAGCGTGATGAGGACGGCACGGGGGCCGCGTCGCTGAAAAGCGTGTCCTAGGACGCGCGGGCGCCGGTCTTTTTCGCCCATTCCGTAACGAAGGCGCGCAATTCCGGATCGGGTTTTTTGGGCAGCATGACCTTCAGGGTCACGAACTGGTCGCCGGCCTCGCCCCCGTCCACATCCTTCAGGCCCTTGCCCTTGAGGCGCAGAACCGTGCCCGTGTTGGCGTTTTCCGGCACGGTGACGCTGACCTCGCCGTCCAGGGTCGGGGCCTTGATCTTGCCGCCCAGGACTGCGTCCGCCAGATCCACGGGCACCTCGACATGAACGTCGCGGCCGTCGATGCGGAACCGCCCGTCGGCATCGACCTTGACGATGACCAGGGCGTCGCCGGGCTTGCCGCCGCCCAGGCCAGGCATACCCTGTTCCTTCAGGCGCAGAACCTGGCCGTCGCGAGTGTCCTTGGGAATGGCGACCTTCAGGCGCTTGCCGTTGGTCATGCTGATGAACTTGGTGCCGCCCTGCATGGCTTCGGCGGCGCTTAGCGTCAGGGAATAATTGACGTTGGCGCCATCGACCGTGACGGTCTTTTCCTGGCGTTTCTTCTGGCGAAAGGTCTCGAACGGGTCCTTCTTCCAGCGTCGGGTCTTGGCCCGGCCCTTGGCGTCATAGCCCGCCGTTCCCTGGCCGGTCAGGGGTTGGCCGGTCGCGTCGATTTCACCGTCGTCGTAGCGTTTGCGCCGATCGGCGTTGGACAGCACCTCGTAAGCGGCGGTCAGCTCCTTGAAATCGTCTTCGGCCCAAGGATTGCCGGGGTCCAGGTCGGGATGGCGCTCGCGCGCGGCCTTGCGGTAGGCGGATTTGATCTGGTCCGGCGTGGCATTCTTGGCCACGCCGAGAATCTTATAGGCATCCTTCATGGCAGCCCCGGTCCCCGCCGCGTGTAATCGCCCGCGCAGCGATCAGTTGACGACGCGCCAGGTTCCGTCGGGCTGCCGGCAGGCCGTGCCGGTCGCCTTTTCGGTCTTGCCGTCGACGACGATGGAGGTTTCATAGTCGCGGCAGTTGGCGCCGTCGACGGTCTGGTAGGTCTTGGTCGGGGTGAAGGTCCCGGCCGCCTTGGAATCCGGATTGTTCCAGGACGCGGTCTGGTTGGTCTTGTTGTACTCAAGGGCGTCCTGCGCCGTGCGCTGGGCATAGGCCTTGTCGGCCTTGTCGAGGGATTTACCCGCCTCGCCGCCAAACCAGGCGCCGGCAAGCGCGCCCACGGCGACCGCCGCCAACTGGCCCTTGCCACCGCCGATTTGAGAGCCGGCCAAGGCACCCAGGCCGGCGCCCAAGAGGGTGCCGACGGTTTGTTTGTCGCCTGCCTTGTCGGTTCCGCAAGCAGTCAGCGCCAAGGCCAGAACCGCAACCCCGGTGAATTTCACGATGTTCATTCCGAATGACCTCTTCGAATGTGCGTCCGTCTGGTTTCCTGCGGCCGCGGTGTTGCAGCGGCGGGACCTGCATTTTACATGCAATAGCCCTTAAAATCACATATCCGCCATCATGGACATTAACATGCCAAAGGATTATGGCAGACCTTTGACCATATTCGCTGACCGGAAACGAGACCCATGGACCCGCAACCCCAGGACGACGCCCCGCCGCGCAAGCCCGCCACGGATGACCCCATCGAAAAGTTCCGGGGCTGGCTGGGCGAGGCCGAGGGCAAGGAAATCAGCAACCCGAACGCCATGGCGCTGGCCACGGCGACGGCGTCGGGGCGGCCCAGTGTGCGCATGGTCCTGTTGAAGGACGTCGATGAGCAGGGTTTCGTATTCTACACCAACCTGGAGAGCCGCAAGGGCGGGGAATTGGCGGCGAATCCCTTTGCTTCGCTGTGTTTTTACTGGAAGACTCTGGAACGTCAGGTCCGTGTCGAAGGCGCCATCCGGCCGGTCACCCCGGCCGAGGCCGATGCCTATTACGACAGCCGCCACCGATCCTCGCGCATCGGTGCCTGGGCGTCGCGGCAGTCGCGGCCCATGAAGACCCGGTTTGACCTGGAAAAGCGGGTTGCCGAGTTCACGGCCAAATTCCATATCGGCGCCATTCCCAGGCCGGAATTCTGGTCCGGCTTCCGCGTCGTGCCCGAACGCATCGAATTCTGGACGGAAGGTGCCTTTCGTTTGCACGAACGCATCGTCTATCACCGCCTCGGCGCGGGCTGGGAGACGGAGCGGCTATTCCCGTGAGCGACGCAACGGACCCCCCCATCAGCGAACAGGCGACCGCCACCCAGGCGGCGACGGTTGCGGTCAACGGCGGCCTCGACAGCCAGGCGGCCCGTCTCATGCGGGCCGCGACCTATGCCTCCGTGGGGGCCGCCCTGATCCTTATCGGCGTGAAGTTCGCCGCCTGGACGTTGACCGAGTCGGTCAGCCTGTTGTCCACGCTGATCGATTCCATGCTCGATGCCATGGCCTCGATCATCAATCTGATCGCCGTTCACCATGCCCTGCAGCCGGCTGACCGCGAACACCGTTTCGGCCACGGCAAGGCCGAGCCGCTGGCCGGTCTGGCGCAGGCGGCGTTTATTTGCGGGTCGGCGGCGTTCCTGCTGCTTGAGGCCGGCGAGCGTCTGATCCACCCCAAGGCCATCACCAATACGGATGTCGGCTATGCGGTGATGGTGTTCTCCATCGTCGTCACGGTCGCCCTGGTGCTGTTCCAGCGTTATGTGGTGCGGCGCTCTGGATCGGTGGCGATCAGCGCCGACAGCCTGCATTACCAGACCGACGTGATGATCAACGCCAGCGTCATTGTCTCGCTCTATATCGCGTCGGAATTCGGCATCGGCATTGCCGATCCCCTGTTCGCCGTGGCCATCGCCGCCTATATCGTCATCGGCGCGTTGAAGATCGGCAAGCAGGCCCTGGACATCCTGATGGACAAGGAACTGGCCGACGAGGAACGGGCCCGCATTCGCGAGATCGTGACCCGCCATGCCGATGTGCACGGCATGCACGATTTGCGCACGCGGTCGTCGGGGGCCCAGGTGTTCATTCAGATGCATGTGGAAATGGCGCCGGACATGACCTTGCTGGAGGCCCATGAGGTGACCGATGCGGTGACGGCGGATCTGCTGGCGGTTTACCCAAACGCCGAGATCATCATCCACGAGGACCCGGAAGGTCTGGAGGAAGACCGGGCGGTCTTCCGATGAGCGGGGGCGGCGACAGTGGCCAGCAGGCGGTCATCGGCTTTCTCGCCGATCCCAAGGCCTTCGGTCTGCCGCCGGAGACGAACGTCGCGCGGCAGGAAACCCATGTTTCCCACATATTTCTCGCCGGCGACCGGGCCTACAAGCTGAAGAAGCAGGTCCGTTATCCCTATCTGGATTTCTCGACCCTGGAGGCGCGCCGTCGCGCCTGCGAAACCGAGGTGACGATCAACCGGCGTACAGCACCCGCGATTTACCTGGGCACGGTGGCGGTCACGGATGAAGGAGGCGGGTGTCTGGCCCTCGGCGGCGCGGGCGATCCCGTCGACTGGCTGGTCGAGATGCGGCGGTTTCCCGACGGCGCCCTGTTCACCCATCTGGCCGATGCGGGGGCGCTCAACCGCCGCCTGATGGAGGAACTGGCCGACGGTATCCAGGCGTTTCATGCCGCGGCCGAGATCGACCGTGAACACGGCGGGGCGGCGGGCATCCGCGCCATTATCGACAACAACGACGCCAGCTTCCGCGATGCCCAGGGCGGCCTGTTCAATGCGGACGACGTCGATGCCCTGACCGACGGATCCCGGCAACTGCAGGACAGCCTGGCGGGCCTGCTGGACGCGCGGCGGGACGGCGGGCGGGTGCGCCATTGCCATGGCGACCTGCACCTGGCGAACATCTGCCTGTTCGAAGATAAGCCGACCCTGTTCGACGCCATCGAATTCAACGAGGCCTTCGCGCGGATCGACGTTCTCTACGACCTCGCCTTTCTGCTCATGGACCTGGACCTGCGGGGGCACCGGCGTCTGGCGTCCTTCGTGCTCAACCGCTACCTCGACCGTGCCCCGCTCGACGGCGGCGATCTCGACGGTCTGGCCCTGTTGCCGTTGTTCCTGTCCATGCGCGCTGCCGTGCGCGCCCATGTCGGGGCGTCCCAGGCAGCGGCCCTGGCGGACGCGGCCGAAAGCCGCCGCCGCGCCGGACGTGCGCGGGAATACTTTTTCCGGGCCCTGCAATACCTGAGCCCGGCGCCGCCGGTGCTGATCGCCGTCGGCGGCCTGTCCGGCGGCGGCAAAAGCCGCCTGGCGCGGGAACTCGCACCCCATTTGGGGGCGACCCCCGGGGCCCGCGTGGTGCGTACGGACGTGCAGCGCAAGCGCCTTGCGGGCATCGACCTGTTCGACCGCCTGCCGCCGGAAAGCTATACGCCCGAAGCCTCGCGCCGCACCTATGACGCCTGCTTCGACGAGGCCGCCCGGGCACTCGCCGCCGGCCAGTCCGTGGTGTTCGATGCGGTGTCGCTGAAGCCCGAGGAAAGGGCCGAGATCGAAGCCCTGGCCGGGCGGCTCAAGGTGCCGTTTCTCGGCCTGTGGGCCGACGCCCCGCTGGCCGTGCGCCTGGAGCGGGTCGACAGCCGGCGCGACAACGTGTCCGACGCCGGGGCCGAGGTTGCCCGCCGACAGGAAGAGGCCGATCTGGGCGACGTGACCTGGACCGTCATCGACAGTTCGGGTACGCGCAAGAACACGGTCGCCGGGGCGCTGGCGATGATCCGCGACCGGGGGTTGGCATGACGGCCCACGGTGCCAACTGGCACAAGAATTGCTGATCCGTGGGGTCGTGACCATCCGCCCGCCATGTTAGATTGGTCGGCCAAAGACAGAGAATCCGGACAGTCCCCCCATGTCCCAGGTGCACCGCCGTATCCTGACCGCCGCGCTGGGCGGGCTTGAAGAAGAACAGGCCGTCTATTTCGCCGACATCGCGGAAAAGCTGGGCGAGGACCCGCGCACGGAACGTATGCCCAACCTGGTCTATCTGGTGCTGGCCGATACGGTGCGGTTCATGCCGACCTATCTGACCAAGAAGGAATTCATCAACCGCCTTCTGCGTTTCGTCGACCGCAACCACCGGCGCCTGGCGCGCATCATCTATGACCCGGCGTTCCTGAAGGACAAGACCCTGCTGGCTCCCATCACCGGCGGTTTCGTGGCCGAGGTCGTCGAAGCGACCCTGATTCATTACGAAGAGGGTGGGATCGACGCGGGCGAGCAGATCGTCCACCGCTTGACCTTCGACGAAAGCGGCGGGGTGCTGAATTTCCCCTATGCCGATGACGATGACGAGAACGAGGACGAGGACGAGAACGAGAACGACTAAAACAACTCGCCTTGCGCCTGTTCGGGGATCTGTTCCTCGTACATCAGCGCCCCTTCGAAGGGATGCAGGGCCGCGCGGGCGGTGGCGAAGAATTGCGCGCCGTCCATCCAGGTGGCGGCCCCTTGGGCATCCAGGATCACCGGCATGCGGTCATGGATGTGTTCGATGGCCGGGGCGGGTGCGCAGGTGACGATGGTGAAGGCCTCGCCGTCGCTGAGCCCGGCAAAAGCGGCGAGTCCCGCCGCCGGGGCGATGCGGTTCTTGCGCTTGCTGCCGTCGTCGGCGGTGCGCCATTCCAGATAGGCGGTCATCGGCACCAGGCAGCGCCGTTCCAGAAGCGGGCGGAAAGTCGCCTTTTCCGCCAGGGTTTCGGCCCGGGCGTTGATCATCGGCTTCTTGCCCCAGGACACGGCAAGGCCCCAGCGCATCAGGCGCGGGCCCGCGCCGTCGATGATCAGGGCCTGGTCCGTCGGCCGCATGTCGTCCGTGTTGGGCACGGGCGGTGGGGCGTCCAGATGGAATTGCGCCATGATCGCGCGGGGGCTGGCCGACATTTCGTAACGGGCGCACATGGCGGCAGTATAGGGCAGGGCAAACCGGCCCTGGAATAGCCAGCATGTTTGCCGTAACGTCCAGCCCATGACAGGGAGCGGAGACACTCGGCCGGAAGCGGCGGCGGATCAGCAGCGCGTGCGCACGGTGGTCATCACCGGGGCTAGCCGCGGCATCGGTCATGCGACCGCGCGGTTCTTTCTGGCGCGGGGCTGGCACATCATCACCTGTTCGCGCGAAGACACGCCCGAGGAATGCAAGCGCGATCCGCAATGGACCTGCCACATCCCGACGGATCTGTCGGACGTCGACAGCCTCGAGAATTTCATCGAGAAAGCCAACGCGGCCCTGCCCGAGGGACGGCTGGAAGCCCTCGTCAACAACGCCGGGATGTCGCCCAAGACGCCGTTCAAGGAACGGCTGGGGTGTCTCAACGGCGACCTGGGCGCCTGGCAGGAGGTCTTCGATCTCAATTTTCTGGCGCCGCTGCGCCTGTCGCGGGGGTTCGCCTCGGCCCTGCACAAGGGCGATGGCGCCATTGTCAACGTGACCTCCATCGCCGGCCACATGATTCATCCCTTCGCCGGTTCGGCCTATTCGATTTCCAAGGCGGCGCTGTCTGCGTTGACCCGCGAAATGGCCAACGAGTTCGCAGCCCTTGGCGTGCGGGTCAACGCGGTGGCGCCGGGCGAAATCGAGACGGACATGATCCAGCCCGAATACGAAGCCCTGATCCCGCGCATTCCCTTGGACAAGATGGGATCGCCCACGGACGTCGCCGGGGCCATCCACTACCTGTGTTCCGACGACGCGCGCTATGTCACCGGCACGGAAATCTGGGTCACCGGCGGTCAGCACATGGTCTGAGCGGCCTGTCTTCCGACCCGCCCGCCGCCGTTCACGAAATCGTCGCTTGCGCCGGACCGGGAAGGAGGATGAGACTTCCCGGTCAACATTCCTTGCTGCGGGGGGACGTCATGCGGGCATTCGGACGACTGGTTCTGGTTTCTGTTCTGGTTCTCGGGTTTCAGGGCACCGCCCTGGCGGACAAGACCAAGGTGTCGCTCGGCACGGCGACCAAGGGCGGCGGGTTCGAGGTGTTCGGCGGTGCCGCCGCCCAGGTTATCAACGAAACCGACGCGACCCTGAACGTCACGCCCATCGCCACCAAGGGCAGCCGCGAGAACATTCCCCTGCTGGAAGCGGGAAAGCTGGATACCGCCCTGGTCGCCAGCCTGCCGGCCTATGAGGCCTTTAACGGCGTCGGCCGGGCGCCCACGGACCTCAAGATCATCACCGCCATCTATTCCACCTTCGGCATGTTCGCCGTGCGCGGCGACAGCACGGCCAAGTCGTTCCGCGACCTGGTCGGCAAGCCGGTCGCCTGGGGCACCAAGTCGTCGGGGCTGACGCTGCTCGGCAAGTACGTGTCCGAGGCCCTGGGGTTGGACCGGGACAAGGATTTCCAGGCCAATTTCCTGGCCAAGGCGGGAGACGGGGCGCCCATGCTGCTGGACGGCCGGATCGACGGTTTCTGGGGCGGCGGGGTCGGCTGGCCCGGCTTCGTCAAGGTCATGAAAGGGGGCGGGCGGTTCGTCGGCCTGAGCACCGCCGACGTCGCCCTGGTCAACGCCAAGTATCCATTCCTCAAGCCCTTCACCCTCCCCGCCGGGTCCTACGACGGGCAGAAGGAGGCCGTGACCTCCGTGGCATCGTTCAGTTTCCTGCTGGCCCGTGCCGACCTGCCCGACGATGTCGCCTATCGCCTGGCCAAGGCCTTGCACCAGGGGCATGGCGTGTTGTCGGGGCGGCTTAAGCAGGCGGGGGAGACGACGCCGGAAAACACGATCCTCGCGACGCCGACGCCGGGGCATATCCATCCGGGCGTCCGAAAATACCTGAGCGAGATCGGGCTGCAATGACCGGGCGCGAGTTTACGCTTTTGGGACAATTGATTAGCGCGTTTTTCTGAGGTTGTCTTTAACCCTGCCTTAACCACGATTCCACTATTCTGCAGGCTGACCCAAAGGCGTATCGCCCCCGCTGGGCGGGGGTGTATTATGCCTTTTGCGCGTTTTGCCCGTGAAGGAGGGCGCAAACCATGGCGAAGCAGGTATCGCAGCAAGGCAACCCGAAACAGGCCGCGGCCCCGAATTCCGGAGATGTGCCCGTCAGCGGCAAGACCGCCCAGGCCCGCGCAGCCCTGCCCGAGGTCGATGACCTGCTGGCGCCGGACGACTGGCGCGCGCCGTTCTATCTGCGCTGGAAACTGCATCTGCTGCTGGGCGGCGTGCTGACCGTGTTGTGGTTCGCCCTGGTCCTGGATTTCATTGAAAAATCCCTGGGTCTCGGCAATCTGACCGAACTGCTGCCCCACGAGGTCGGCGGCTTGGCCGCCGGCGCCTTTACGCCGGTCGCCTTCCTGTGGATGCTGATCGCCTTTTTCGAGCGCGGTCGCCAATTGCGTCAGGAAACGGCCGTCCTGCGCAGTCATTTGAAACAACTGATTTATCCGTCGGATCGGGCCGACAGCCGGATGCAGGAAATCACGGCTTCCCTGCGCAACCAGACCAAGGAACTGCTGTTCGCCTCGGAAGAGGCGGCGCGCCGCGGCCAGGCCATGGGCGACCTGATCCGTGAGCGGACCCGCGATCTCGCCCAGGTGTCCGAGGATGCGGACCTGCGCGCCCATGCCGTCGCCGATGCCCTGAAGCGGCAGACGGCGGACCTGAGTTCGGCCTCGGAACGGGCCGCCGAACGCGCCCGTGACGCCGGCGAAACCCTGTTCGAACAGGCCCATGGCCTGACCGTTACGACGGACCGTGCCTCGGCCCGCGCCGAGGACATGATCCAGACTCTGAAGCGCCGGGCCGAGGAACTGGACGGTGTCGCCCAGGAAGCATCGGATCGTACCTTGAAGGCGGCCGAGGCATTCGATCGTCGCACGGAGCGCCTGGACACGGTGTCGCGCGAGGCCCTGGCCCGCGGCGTTCAGGCCGACAGCCTGCTGGAGCGCCGCATCGGCGAGATCGCGGATGTCGCCGGCAAGGCCAACGCAGCGGTCACCGACGCGGCGGGAACGCTCGACCATAGTGCTCAAGACCTGTCGGACCGCGCGGATCGGGCCAAGGACGCGGCGACGGAACTGGAATTGGGCCTGGGCCGTCAGGCCGACGTGCTTGATGCCTTGGGCGCGCGTGTTTCCGACCGGATTTCACTGATTTCATCGGCGTTGCGCGACAACGCCGATGCGCTGGCGACCGTCACCGAACAGGCCGTGGTCCAGGCAACGGATGCCGGCACGCGCCTGAGCCGCCAAGCCACCGCCATTGCCGAAACCGTCGACCGCGCGGTCGGCCGCTTGACCCAATCGGGTGAGGGGTTGTCGGCGCAGGTCGACAACCTGCACGGACAGGCGCAGCGTGTCGCCGAACAGGCCGACGCCGCCACGGGCAATCTGCAGCGGGCGACCGACGAGCTCGGGGAAAACGCCGAACGCACCATCGCGCGGGCGGAACACGCGGGCGGCGAACTGCGCGGCCGGTCCGAGGATCTGCGCGGCGTCGCCGATCAGGCGGTCGAACGGTTGACGGAATTCGGCCGCGAAATGGCCCAGCGCCGCAACGAACTGGCCCAGGCTGCGGATACCGCCGCCAACCGGCTGGCCGCCGTGGGTACCGATTTGATGCGACGTCAGGGCGACCTTTCCGCTGCCGCCGATACGGCGGACGGCCGGGTCACGGGCCTGATCGAGGGCCTGCGCGAAACCGAAACCAGCCTTGCCCGCACCGTCGACAAGGGGTCGGCCGATGTTGCGTCGGTTACACGCGCCTTGCTGCACAGCGCGGACCGGGTTCAGGCATCGACCCAACGCGCCGAAACCACCGCCCAAGCCTTGCAGGAAACCCTGTTGGGCCTGACGGACGCCAGCACCCAGGCCGTCGAACGGCTGGGCCAATTGGGCGGCCAGATGAACAGCCAGTCGACCTTGATCGGCGATGCCTCGGGCCAAGCCATCACCAACCTGGAAAAGGTGTCAGCCCTGCTGCGCTTCCATTCAGACCGCCTGCGCGAGATTTCCCAGCGCGCGGTCGAACAGGTCGGCAATGCCGGGGGCGCCGTCGAAGGGGCCGGCGACCAGGTCAACGCAGCGGTCACCGAGACGGCGAGTCAGCTGCACGAATTGGATGCGACCATGCGTGGGCGTCTCGAACAGATCGTCGCCGCGTCGACGCAGACCACCGCTGCGATCGGTGCGACGCTGGATGCGGTCAAGCGCGGCACCACGGGGCTGCAGGTATCCGGGGCCGAGGCCGTGGGCGAAATGACCAAGGCCGGTACCGCGCTGAACGGTCAATCGCGGGCGATCCGCGAAGTGGCGGATCATGCGGCGAACCTGCTGTCCATGGTCACGGAAATTCTGTTCCGGCAGGGCGAGGCCGTGTCGGAAACGTCGGACGCCGCAAACCGCAAGATGAATGCCCTTCGCGACGCCATGGAACTGCGCACGGTGGAACTGGAGCGGGTCAGCATCCTGACGGATGAACGCATCGCCAGCGCCCGGCGCTTCCTGAAGGACGCGGCGGGCGAATTGGACGAGGCAACGGCGCGGGCGTCGGACCGGGTGACGGAAGCGTCCGACTCCCTCACGGCGGGCAGCGTAAAGGTCGAGGAAGTGGTCGACCATGCGGTGTCGCGCCTGGGCACCATCGGCGATGTCGTTAAGGAAGTGGTGCAGGAAGCGGTCACCGATTCCGACCGCACGACGGCGCGTTTGGCGGGCATCCGCAATGGGCTGACGCAATACCGGGGCGAGTTGGAACAAGCCGTCACGGATGCCCGCGAACGCCTGACCAGTCTGTCGACCGTCATGCGCATCTCGGCCGCCGACGTGACCAAGGCGTCGGAAACCGCCGGCACGGACCTGCACGGGTTCTCGGAACACCTGCAGGAGCAGGCGGTCAATGTTACGCGCATGGCCAACGACGCGGCGGCACGCCTGATGCGCGTGGGCGAAGGGCTGCAAAGCCGCGCCAACGAGGTTGCGCAGACCGTCGACAAGTCGTCCAACATGGTGACCCTGATTTCCGATTCCCTGCATTCGTCGTCGCAGCAACTGACCGGCGTGGTCGAGCGGGCGTCCGGTCAGGTCGAGGCCATCGGCACGATGCTGCGCCAACGCACGGTGGAACTGGAAGGCATGTCGGACAGTACCCTGGCCGGGCTCAAGAACCTGGGCCGTGAGTTCCGGGCGCGCCTTGACGAACTGGAGAACGTGTCACGTGACCTGACGTCGCGGGTCGACGAGGCGTCCCATTCCCTCGACACCCGGGCCGAACAGCTTGACCGCGTGTCGGAGCGCGCCGTCCAGCGCCTGGATCAGGCCGGCGAGGCGGTGGCCCGGACCTCGGTCGAGGCCGACGGCCTGTGGCGCGAAAGCAGCGAAAAGATCAACCGCCTGTCGGAAAGCCTGCGCGCCCATACGGACGAAGCCGGCGGCCTTGCCGACAAGGTTCTGACCAAGATGGACGGTGCGGCCGAGACACTGCGCCGCCAGATGGACCACCTGTCCTCCAACTACCGGCAGGCGGAACAGAGCATTTCCGCCCTGGGCCAATCGATCAGCGAACGAGGGCGTCAGCTTGGCAAGGCGTCGGACGAAGCCATCTCCAAGGTCGGGCTGTGGGATTCGGCATTGCGCAATCAGGCGGAAAACATCAACCGTTCGCTCGGTGAATTTGGCCGCCGGGCCCAGGAAACTAGCACCAATCTTGAAGCCCAGTCGCGCCAGCTTCACTTCGCCGCCGACGAGGCGCGCTCGATCCTGGATACCCTTACCAAGCGCAAGGAAGACGTCCAGACGTCCGACTTCCTGCAGCAGATGGGATTTGTCACGGAACGCCTGCAATCGGTGGCGGTCGACCTCAACCGATCGCTGGAAGTCCCGATCAGCGAAGACGAATGGCGTCGCTTCAACCAGGGCGAAAAGGGCGTCTTCGTCCGCAAGATGCTGGGCTTCCGGGAAAAGGCGAAACTCGACGCCATCGCCAAGCTGCATCGCGAGAACCCGGAATTCCGGGACTATGCCGGCCGCTATATCAGCGAATTCGAGCGGGTGCTGCGCGAGGCGGCAAAACGCGATCCGGACAACATCCTGCGCACGACCTTCCTGTCGTCGGATGTCGGCAAGGTCTACATGATCCTGGCCCGCGCCCTCGGCAGAAATATCTGATTTTGAACGAGGCCTAGGGGCGGGGGCTCAGTCCCCGCTGCCGGCTTCGCCGTCTTCGATGCGGCCTGGACTGAACCAATCGAGGTCCGGGGCCAGGCCGGCGACCTTGCCGATCACCAATAGCGTGGCGCCCACGAGTTGCGCGCGTTCAACCGCGCCGGCGAGGTCCTTGAGCGCGGCATGCACCGTGCGCTGTTGCGGGCGCGTGCCCTGGTTGATGGCGGCGGCGGGGGTGTCCGGCGCCAGGCCATGGCCGATCAATTGTTCGCAGATCACCGCCAGGTTGGTCAGGCCCATGTAGACGACCAGGGTGGTTTCCGGGTCGGCCAGGCCGTTCCAATCCAGTTCCAGCGACCCCTCGGTCGCCAGGTGGCCGGTGATGAACCGCACGCTATGGGCAAGGCCCCGGTGAGTCAGGGGAATCCCCGCATAGGCGGCACAGGCGGCGGACGAGGTGATGCCCGGCACGATTTCGAAGGGGATGTTCTCCCGCGTGAGATGCAGCGCTTCCTCGCCGCCGCGCCCGAACACGAAGGGGTCGCCGCCCTTGAGCCGCACGACCCGGCGGCCGGACCGCGCGAGCTTGACCAGAAGAACGTTGATGTCGTCCTGCGGCATGTGGTGGTTGCGCGCCTGCTTGCCGGCGAAGATGCGGCTGGCGCCGGCGGGGATCAGGTTGAGAATTTCATCCGACACCAACTTGTCATAAACCACCACATCGGCCCCCATGATGCGGCGCAGGCCCTTGACCGTCAGCAGGTCCGGGTCGCCCGGACCGGCGCCGACAATGGCGACGAGGGTGACGGTGGGGAGAGATTTTCTGTTCATGCGGTTGGCTTCGTCGGGCGTTTTGCGATATGACGCGAGGGATTACGGGCCTGAGGTGGCAGCGTCTGGGCCACACCATTGTGCAAAACACCCGCTGAATCAATGGCGCCGGATGTCTTTTCGGCGTCTTCCCGCTGTAAGAATGTAACCGGAAACGTGGAAACCCGCCTATGAATACCGCCACGGATACCCGCGAGGCGACCCACCCCCGGCCCGGCGCCTTCGATCCCGTCGCCACCTGGTTGCTGGTGATCTGCGCCATGGTCTTCGCCATGGTCGTTCTTGGCGGGGTGACGCGCCTGACCCAATCGGGCCTGTCCATGGTTGACTGGCATCCGGTTACGGGCTGGCTGCCGCCCCTGACCGAGGCCGCCTGGCAGGCCGCATTCGACGCCTATCGGCAAAGCCCGGAGTACCGGCACGTCAACGCGGGCATGAGCCTCAGCGGGTTTCAGGAAATCTTCTGGCTGGAATACCTGCACCGCCTGTTCGGGCGCATCATCGGGGTCGTATTTTTCATTCCCTTCGCCTGGTTTCTGGCCAAAGGGCGGCTGAACGGCCCGGTCCGAAGCAAATGCGTCATTCTGTTCGTGCTCGGCGGGCTGCAGGGGGTGCTTGGCTGGTACATGGTGAAAAGCGGGCTGGTCGATGAGCCGTCGGTCAGCCAATACCGTCTGGCGGCCCACCTGTCCCTGGCGCTGGCGATCTATCTGTTCGCCCTGTGGACCGCGTTGGACATCATCCAGCCGCGCTATGCGGTGGTGCCCCGGGATCGGGCGCGGTTTGTCGCCTGGGCCGCGGGATTGCTGGGGTTCATCTTTCTGACCGTGTTTTCCGGGGCCTTGGTCGCCGGGCTGGACGCGGGGCTGATGTACAACACGTTTCCCCTGATGGAAGGGCGCTTGTTGCCCGCCGACGCCTTTCATCTGCGTCCGGTTTACCTGAATTTTTTCGAGGACCGGGCGACGGTGCAGTTCGATCACCGGGTTTTGGCCGTCACCACGGTCTGCCTTGTCGTGGCGTTCTGGGTGGGCGTGCATCGGTCCGACGTTCCCCAGGGGCTCAAGCGGGGGGCCGGGTTCATGACCCTGGCGGTCCTCGCCCAGGCGGGGATCGGCATCGCGACCCTGCTGACGGCGGTGCCGGTCGTCCTCGGCGCCCTGCATCAGGCCGGGGCCGTGGTGCTGCTGACATCGGCGCTGTGGTGCCTGCATCAGGCTCGGCGTTGATAGATTTGGGTTCCCTAACGCCACGAATCCCGGCAAACTGCGCCCAGATATCAGCCCACATCAAAACGGGATCAAAAATCGGCCCAGAGACGGGGGAAGACTAGGTTATGAGTGACAAATTTCGCCTGATTACCCGAAGCGACTTCGATGGATTGGTCTGCGCCGTCCTTCTGAAGGAACTTGATATGATCGACGATATCAAGTTCGTCCATCCGAAGGACATGCAAGACGGCACCATTTTGGTGTCGGAGCGCGACATCTCCACGAACCTGCCCTACGTTCCCGGGATTCATCTGGCGTTCGACCATCACCTCAGCGAAACCCTGCGCATGGAGGACAAGCCGGAAAATCACATCATTGATCCGGATGCCCCCTCCGCCGCCCGCGTCGTCTATGACTATTACGGCGGCAAGGTGGCGTTCCCCAACGTGGCCGACGACATGATGGCGGCCGTCGACAAGGGCGACGCCGCGCAGTTCAACAAGGACGAGGTTCTCAATCCCCAGGGCTGGGACCTCATGAACTTCCTGATGGACGCACGCACGGGGTTGGGCCGCTTTCGTGAGTTTCGGGTTTCCAACTATCAGTTGATGATGGACCTGATCGATTATTGCCGAGGCCATTCGATCGCACAGATCTTGGACCTGGCGGACGTCAAGGAACGGGTGGAGCTTTACAACGAGCATCGGGAAAAACAGATCGATCAGATCAAGCGGTGTTCCACGGTGCATGGCAATCTGGTGGTACTTGATCTGCGGGAAGAAGAAACCATCTTTGCCGGCAACCGGTTCATGATCTATGCGCTGTATCCGGACACCAACATCTCGATCCACGTCATGTGGGGCATGCAGAAGATGAACACCGTGTTCGCGACCGGCAAATCGATCCTCAACCGCACGTCGAACACCAACATAGGTGAACTGATGCTCAAATACGGCGGCGGGGGGCACCTGAATGCAGGCACCTGCCAGGTTGAAAACGAAGACGCCGAACGGATTCTGGGGGAATTGATCGAACAAATTACCGCGGACGGATAATGGATCGGCCGGGCGAAACCAAACCGCAGGACCCAAGATCGAAGAGAGCGCTCCGCGCGTCCCTGGCATGGACGGGGGCGGCGGTTCTTGGTTTTGGGGTGGCGCTAGGGGTCGCCGGATGCACGGCCCAGCAATCCAGCGTCGCCCGCGTGATGGAGGCGCTTGGCGTCGACCGTCTTGCCCTCAGCGATGAAACCCGCCAACAGCTTGATCGGTTCAACGCGGTCTATGACCGCTATGTCAGCACCCGTGACGCCGAGGAACGCCTGGATTATTTCCGCTTCGCCTTTCGCCGCGTGCGGGCGTCCTATGTGCGCGATCTCAATGACATGGAACTGATCGACGCCGCCATCAAGGGCGTTGAGAAGGACAAGCCGGAACGGGCCAGCCTGGCACCCCGGGAATTGGTCGAAAAGGCGCTGGACGGCATGTTGCAGTCCCTCGATCCCCATTCCGACTACATGAACGCCCGCGAGTTCGAGGAAACCTACATCACGACGCGTGGCGAATTCGGCGGCCTGGGCATCGAGGTCACGATGGAGGAGGGGCTGGTCAAGGTCGTTTCCCCCATCGAGGACACCCCGGCCGAGCGCGCGGGTCTGAAATCGGGCGACCGCATCACCGCCGTCGATGGCGACCCGGTCCTGGGCAAGAGCCTTAGCGAGGCCGTGGCCAAGATGCGTGGCGATCCGGGGACCGAGATCGTGCTGCGCATCCGCCGGGGCAGCCAGCCCGAATTCGACGTCACTGTGGTGCGCGCGGTCATCAAGGTGCGTGCCGTGCGATGGCGGGTCGACGGCGATATCGGTTATGTCCGGGTGACCCGGTTCTCGGAAAAGGTCGAAAGCGGCATCGCCAAGGCCATGGCGGAATTGCGCACCCAGCCGGACACCCAGATCCGGGGCGTTGTCCTGGACTTGCGCTCGAACCCGGGCGGTCTGCTCGATCAGTCGCTGATCCTCGCCGACAGTTTCCTGGACAAAGGCGGAATCGTTTCCGTGCGCGGCCGCACGGCCGAAAACCAGCGTAACTATGACGCCCGGCCCGGCGACCTTGCCCGCAACCTGCCGATCGTCGTGCTGATCAATGGCGGGTCGGCCTCGGCGTCGGAGATCGTCGCCAGCGCCCTACAATACCACGGTCGGGCGACGGTCATGGGGACACGGTCGTTCGGCAAGGGGTCCGTGCAGACCATCATGCCGCTGCCGGTGGAAGGGGCGCTGCGCTTGACCACTGCGCTCTACTATTCGCCGTCCGGTCATACCATCCAGGCCGAGGGTGTGCATCCGGACATCGTCATCCAGCCGGAAGCCCAGGACCCGTCGCAACGGGAGAAGGACCTGCCGGGGGCGCTTCCCGGCGAGGACCAGGACGCCGCCGACGGCAAGCCCCGCATCCCGGAAAAAAGCTGTCCGGAAGAGGGTGAACGCAAGGACCGGGTGCTGGGCTGCGCCTATTCGTTCCTCAAGGCCGGGTCGACGGAAAGCTTCCTCGCAGAAATGGCGGCGCGCGGCAAACGCGCCAGCTAACCGCCGCGCTTTACGCCTCGAACACCGCTAGCGCGTATTCGACCAGACGCTCGACGCAGGCATCGACCTCCAGGTTGACCGTGTCGATAACCAACTCGGGGGCGTGGGGCGCTTCGTAGGGGGCTGAAATCCCCGTGAATTCCAGAATTTCCCCGGTCCGGGCTTTCTTGTAGAGCCCCTTGGGGTCGCGCCGTTCGCAGACGTCCAAGTCCGCGGCCACGTGGATTTCGTGGAACAGGTCACCGGCGCGGGCGCGCACGCCGTCGCGGTCGGCCCGATAGGGGGAAATGAACGCGGTGACGACGATGAACCCGGCATGGGCCAGGATTTGCGCCAGTTCGCCGACGCGGCGGATATTTTCCTGCCGGTCGTCGGGGGAAAAGCCCAGATCGGCGCAAAGCCCGTGGCGGACGTTGTCGCCGTCCAGCACGAAGACCTGCTTGCCGCGTCGGAACAAGGCTTCCTCCAGCCGCACCGCCAGGGTCGACTTGCCCGACCCGGACAGGCCCGTAAACCATAGGATGCCGCTTTTATGGCCGTTGGCGGACCAGCGTTCCGGCATGTCGATGCGGTGTTCGACCCGCAGGATGTTCGCCGACTTGGGCGACGTCTGGCGACCTTCGGTGGCGAAGCCTTCAAGATCGATCAGGCCGCAGCCGACGATGCGATGGTCGGCGACGAGAACGAACCGCCCGGTCTGCGGCGCCTCGCCGTGGGCGTCCGCCGCCATGTGCCCGCGCGCGCGGAAGACCACATCGGCGATCTGATTGCGGCTGACCATCGCCGACGCGGATTTCGACAGGTCTCCGGTGTCGAGGACGTGTTCTATCGTCTCGGCGATGCACAGGTGTTCGCTGGCGTTCAGCTTCATCTTGTAGCGAGTGCCTGGGGTCAGGGGCTCGGCGCCGAACCACACGATGCGGCCGCGCAGCGCGTTAATCAGATGAGGAGGCGTTGCCGGATGGGCGCCGACGGCGCCGCGTTCGATGAACGATTGCTGGTCCAGGGTGATACCGACCGATTCCCCGGTTTCGGCCCGCGTGGGGGAATCCGTCGGGGTTGGCCAGGTTTCGATGCTCTTGACCCGCCCGCGCCGATTGCCGGGCGAGAATTGAATCTCGTCACCCACGGCCAGGCTGCCGGACAGGATGCGCCCGGCAAGGATGCGCCGTTCGTCGAACTTGTACACCCCCTGTACGATGAAGCGGAGCGGCGCCGCGGCGGCGTCCGCGGCGGCGGTGCCGGGAATCAGGACGTCCAGGTGCTGGATCAGCGCGGGGCCCGAATACCAGGGCATGGCGGCGCCCCGTGTCAGGATGTTTTCGCCGTCGCGGGCGGCGACGGGGATGGCCTTGATACGGCCTGCATCGAACCCGAGGGAGACGAGATGGGCCGTCACCTGGCCCGCCAGATCGTCGAACCGGGCCTGATCGTATCCCACCAGATCCATCTTGGTCACGGCGACGATGACGTCACGGATGCCCAGGATGCCCAACAGGAAGGCATGGCGCTGAGTTTCGGCCTGCAGGCCGTCCTTGGCGTCGACCAACAGCACGGCGGCGTCCGCCTGGGCGGCGCCGGTGACCATGTTCTTGATGAACTCGTGATGGCCCGGCGCGTCGATGAAGACGAAACGCCGGGTTGCCGTTTCGGCCTGAACCTGGGTTGAATCGATGGTGATTCCCTGGTCCCGTTCGGCCCGCAGCGCGTCCAGCAGGAACGCCCATTCGAACACCACGCCGCGCCGCTTGCAGCTTTCGGCGACGGCTTCCATCTTGCCTTCGGGCAGGGCGCCCAGGTCGGTCAACAGGCGGCCCAGCAGGGTCGATTTGCCATGGTCGACATGGCCGGCGAACACGATCTTGACCACGGGCTTGCGGGCGGTGGTTGCGGGAGCGACGGTCATCACATGTAGCCTTCCGTGCGCAGGCGTTCGAAGGAATCCTCGGCCTCGTGATCCATGGCGCGGCCCGAGCGTTCGGCGATGTGGGTCTGTTCCAGCTCGGCGATGATGGCTTCGATAGTGTCGGCCTGGCTGGCCACGGGGTGGGTGATGTCCTGGTCACCAAGCGAACGGTATCGTTTGCCGTCCTTGGCGAAATAGAGTTCGACCACGGGAATGCCCTCGCGCGCGATGTAACGCCAGATGTCCAATTCCGACCAATGCAGGATGGGATGGACGCGCACATGAGTGCCGGGGGGGAAGTCCGTGTTGTACTGGCCCCACAGTTCGGGCGGCTGGTCGCGGACGTCCCAGGCGGCATCGACGCTGCGCGGGCTGAACACCCGTTCCTTGGCGCGGGTCCCTTCCTCGTCGCGGCGGATGCCGGCGCAGATGCCGTCGAACTTCTCGCGCTCGATCAGGTCCTTCAGGCCTCGGGTTTTGCGCTGGGCGCGCCGTGTGGCCGGCGGCAGGTCCTGATCCATGTCCTCGAGCGGCGGGCAGCCGCCGACGATCAGCTCGACCCCCCATTCGACGGCATAGCGGTCGCGGAAGGCGTACATTTCAGGGAACTTGTTGCCCGTATCGACATGCACCAGCGGGAAGGGGACGTGGCCGAAGAACGCCTTCTTGGCAAGCCAGACCATGACGTTTGAATCCTTGCCGAGCGACCACAGCATGCCGAGCCGCGAAAAGGCCTGATAGGCCTCGCGCAGGATAAAGATACTTTCGCTTTCCAGCCGGTCGAGATCGTCCATTATTGCGTGTCTTTTCCGTTGTGTGCCGCAATCATCCAATCGTACGATGTTGCGGGCATGCAGCATAAATTTGAAAGGTTAAGAACGCCGAAACTTCCGGTTTCCAACGGGAATCAGGATAAATTCCGATTGCCCTTGGCTATGTGGATTCCGCATTCGGTCTTGTCGCTGCCGGGCCACCGGCCGGCGCGGGAATAACCGCCGGTTCCCGATGGTTCGGTGCAGGGAAAACATCCGATTGACGTGAAGCCTTGCTCGACCAAGGGATGGTATGGCAGGCCGGTCTCGGCGAAGGCGCGGGCGATGGCGGCCTCGCTCCAATCGGCGAGGGGGTTGACCTTCAGGTAGCGGCCATCGACCTCGATGCGGGGCAGCGATCCGCGGACGCCGCCGTGGAAGCGTTTGCGCCCGGAAATCCACACATCGAAGCCGGCCAGGGCGGCCTCCAGCGGGATGTCCTTGCGCAAACGGCAGCAGCGGTCGGGATCGTGCTTGTGCAGGTCGCCCTTGGGGTCTTCGCGGGCGAGATCGTCAGGGTCGGGGGCAACCGTGCGGACATCCGTGAGGCCCAGGTGGTGGACCAGACGATCACGGTAGGTCAGGGTCTGCGCGAACAGATAGCCCGTATCCAGGAACACCACCGGCATCGCCGGCTCGATCCCGGCGATCAGGGCAAGCAGGACCGCCGACTCGGCCCCGAACGACGTGGTGACCACGGCGCGGCCGGGAAAGGCGTCCAAGATCACCTGACGCAGCAGCTGTTCCGTATTCAGGGGCGTGAGCAATCGGTCCAGCGCATCGACGTTCAACGCCGGCGGCAAGGTCGGTGGGCGTGCGGCCGGTTCGGAGGAAACGGGAGTGGAAGCGGACATGAAAAGGAGCCTTGCCGTCATGGGGTGACGGAATTTGTATCAATATTAACTGTGAAATCAATAATTAATTTTTAAAATTTTGTAAAATAAATTTGTATTACAAAAAATAATTGTAATTAAGTGCCTGCTAACAACGGCCTGCCTGGACCCACCTAATCCCCGAGGTTGGATCGTCATCCGATTGGCGCGGCGGGTAATATGCTTGTCTGGAAACAAGGAGGGCGCGGCGTCCATGGGCTGATTGACAGCCCAGGGGTGGACCGCTAGCAATCGTGCCAGATCAACAGCCGAGGCCGATGCGCCTCCATCGGGGTTGGAAACAATGGCGTCGAACGACGATAAAAAGACCACAAGCGGACACAAGGCCATGAACGGGCATACGGAAAGCCCGGTCGATACCTCCCCCGAGGTTGGCGACGAAGTCAAATGCACCACCTGCTACATGTGCGCCTGCCGCTGCGGCATCAAGGTGCATCTGAAAAACGGCCAGATCCGGTATATCCAGGGCAACCCGGAGCATCCGATCAACAAGGGCGTGCTCTGCGCCAAGGGTTCGGCCGGGATCATGACCCAGAATTCCCCGGCCAAGCTGACCAAACCCCTGAAGCGCGTCGGCCCGCGCGGGTCCGGCGAATTCAAGGAAATCGAATGGGAAGAGGCGCTGGAGACGGCGACGGACTGGCTGGCGCGCATCCGCGCGACGGACCCCCGCAAGCTCGCCTTCTTCACCGGCCGTGACCAGAGCCAGGCGCTGACCGGCTGGTGGGCGTCGCAGTTCGGCACACCCAATTTCGCCGCCCACGGCGGGTTCTGTTCCGTCAACATGGCAGCGGCCGGGCTATACACCATCGGCGGCAGCTTTTGGGAATTCGGCGAACCCGATTGGGATCGCACCAAGTACTTCATGATGTTCGGCGTCGCCGAAGACCATGATTCCAACCCCATCAAGATGGGCCTCAGCAAGATCAAGAACCGGGGGGCCAAGTTCGTTTCCGTTAACCCGGTGCGCTCGGGCTATTCGGCCATCGCCGACGAATGGATCGGCATCCGCCCGGGCACGGACGGCCTGTTCGTGATGTCGCTGATCCACCAGCTGCTGACCGCCGGCAAGATCGACGAGGACTATCTGGTCCGCTATTCCAACGCGCATTGGCTGGTCATCCAGGCGCCGGGGTCCGCCGACGACGGCCTGTTCGTGCGCGACGGCGACGGCAAGCCGGTCGCCTGGGACGGCGCGAAGAAGGCCATGGCCGACGCCAACGCCATCGACACCAAGCCGTCTCTGGTCGCCGAGGTCACCTTGCCCGACGGACGGCGCGCCGTGCCGGCCTTCCAGATCATGGCCGAACGCTATCTGGACAAGAAATACGCACCGGACGCGGTGGCCGAGGAAACCGGCATCCCGGTCGAAACCATCCGCCGTGTCGCCGCCGAACTGGCCCAGGTCGCGTTCGAGGAAACCATCGAGATCGATCAGCCTTGGACCGATTGGGCCGGGCGCAAGCACGACAAGATGATCGGCCGCCCCGTGGCGTTCCACGCCATGCGCGGAATCTCAGCCCATTCCAACGGCTTCCACACCTGCCGCGCGTTGCACGTGCTGCAGATGATCCTGGGCACCATCGATTGCCCGGGCGGGTTCCGCTACAAGCCGCCGTTCCCCAAGGTCGCACCCCCGCCGCTGAAGCCCACGGGCAAGCCGGGCCAGGTCGGCGCCGGGGCGCCGATGCAGGGAGCCCCGCTGGGCTTCCCGACGGGACCGGAAGACCTCATCGTCAACGCCGACGGCACGCCCCGGCGCATCGACAAGGCGTTTTCCTGGGAATATCCGTTGTCGGCCCACGGCATGATGCACATGGTCATCACCAACGCGGCCAACGGCGACCCGTACCCCATCGACACCCTGTTCATGTTCATGGCGAACATGAGCTGGAATTCGACCATGAATTCTTCGGGCGTGGCGGACATGCTGACCGCCAAGAACGAGGAAACGGGCGAATACAAAATTCCCCGCATCATCTATTCCGATGCCTACTACTCGGAAATGGTGGCGTACGCGGACCTGATCCTGCCCGACACCACCTATCTTGAGCGCTGGGACTGCATCTCGCTTCTGGATCGGCCGATCTCGGAAGCCGATGCCGCCCAGGACGCCATCCGCCAGCCGGTGATCGAGCCCGACCGCGACGTGCGCCCGTTCCAGACGGTGCTGCTCGACCTGGGCGTGCGCTTAGGATTGCCGGGCATGGTCAAGACCTATGGCGAGCCCAAGTACCCGGGCGGTTATGCCGACTACATCGTCAACCACATGCGCGCCCCTGGCATCGGCTCGCTGATCGGCTGGCGCGGCAAGAATGGGGAGAAGACCGCCAAGGGCGAGGCCAATCCCGACCAGTTGAACAAGTACATCGAGAACGGCTGCTTCTTCAGCCATAAGATTCCCGCCGAGGCGCGGTTCTTCAAGATGGCCAATAGGGCCTATCTGGACTGGGCGACCGAAGCCGGGTTCATGGGCCATGCCGATCAGGTGGTGTTCCAGTTGTATTCGGAGCCCCTGCAGCGGTTCCGTCTGGCCGCTCGCGGCCACGGCCCGAACCAGCCGCCGGAAAAGGACCGGGCGCGCATCGACGCCTATTTCGACCCCATCCCGATATGGTATCCGCCGTTCGAGGGCTCGATGATCGACACGGACGAATTCCCGCTGCATGCCCTGACCCAGCGGCCCATGCAGATGTACCATTCCTGGGGCTCGCAGAACGCTTGGCTGCGCCAGATCACCGGATCCAACAAGCTGTATGTGGGTATGGAAGTGGCCGCCAAGCACGGCATCGAAGACGGCGACTGGGTGTGGATCGAAAGCTATCACGGCCGGGTCAAGGCGCAGGCGGCGTTGATGGACGGGGTCAACAAGCACACGGTCTGGACCTGGAACGCCATCGGCAAGCGGGCCGGCGCCTGGAACCTGGACAAGGATGCGGGTGAGGCGACCAAGGGGTTCCTTCTGAACCACATCATTTCCGAACTGCTGCCGGAACGCGCCGGATACCGCTATTCCAATTCGGACCCGGTGACCGGACAGGCGGCCTGGTACGACCTGCGCGTGCGCATCGAAAAGGCCACGCCGGAAGAGGCGGCGGAGACCTGGCCCAAGCCGGCCCCCCTGACGCCGCCCCCGGGTCTGCGCAAACGGCCGGACATCCTGCGTTATGGCGCGGATTTCAAGAAGCCGGGAGGCGGGCACTGACATGACGACCCTTCCCGCTGAAACCCAGAAAAAACTGGGCCTGGTCATCGACCTGGACATCTGCGTCGGCTGCCATGCCTGCGCCGTCAACTGCAAGGAATGGAACACGGGCGGCCATATGGCGCCGCTCACGGACCTCAATCCCTATGGGGCGAAACAGCAGGGCGTGTGGTTCAACCGCATCCATTCCTTCGAAACCCAGCGTACGGACGGCAAGCCGAACCAGACCGTGCATTTTCCAAAATCCTGTCTGCATTGCGAGAATGCGGCCTGCGTCACCGTGTGCCCGACGGGGGCCAGTTTCAAGCGCGCCGCCGACGGCATCGTTCTGGTCGACGAAAGCAAGTGCATCGGCTGCAAGCTGTGTTCCTGGGCCTGTCCTTACGGTGCCCGCGAATTCGATGCCGACGCCGGTGTCATGAAGAAATGCACGCTGTGCATCGACCGCATCTACAACGAAAACATTCCGCAACGCGAACGGGTGCCGGCTTGCGTGTCGACCTGCCCGGCCAGTGCGCGTCATTTCGGCGACCTGGGCGATCCTAATTCCGATGTGTCCAAGCTGGTCGCGGCGCGGGGCGGCTACGACCTGATGCCGGAAATGGGCTACAAGCCGACCAACAAGTACCTGCCGCCGCGGCCCCGTCGCGCCGACTCGGCGCCGGGCGGGCCGACCGACCTGGCCGCCGAACCCGGCCCCGAAAACCCCATCCTGCGCTGGGTCGACAAGGTCCTGTCCCGCTAACGCAAAAGAATCAAAGAGAACGCGCGTCATGCATCCGGCATTTTCGGTCATTTTCTTCACGGTTTCCTCCGGCGCGGGCTACGGCCTGCTGGCGCTTCTGGGGGCGTTGGGGGCTGCGGGTCTGCTGCCCGCCGACCGCCTATTCGGGCTGACCGCCATCATCCTGGCGCTTGCCGCCGTGACGGCGGGCCTGTTGTCCTCGACCTTCCACCTGGGCCATCCGGAGCGCGCTTGGCGGGCCTTCAGCCAATGGCGCACAAGCTGGCTGTCCCGCGAAGGCGTGGCCTCGGTCCTGACCTACGGTCCCGCGGTGGCCCTGGCCGCCGTCTGGATGTGGCCCGACCGCTTTGCCGCCTGGGGCCCCGCCGCGGGCGTCGCATCGGCAGTCATGGCGCTCGTCACCATCTATTGCACGGCGATGATCTATCGTTCGCTGTCCACCATTCACCAATGGTCTAACGGCTGGGTTGTTCCTTCGTATTTGCTGCTGGGACTGGCCACGGGACTGGTCTGGCTGAACGCGCTTCTGGCCCTGTTCGGTGCGGAAAGTTATCTGGTCGCGGTCGCCTCCATGTGGGGGCTGCTGGCGGCGGCGGCGCTCAAGGTCTTTTACTGGCGGTTCATCGACCGGACGCGCCATGCGGCGACGCCGGAAAGCGCCACCGGCCTGGGTGCTTTGGGCAAGGTGCGTTATCTGGAAGGCCCGCATACGGAACAGAATTACCTGCTCGACGAAATGGGCTATCGCGTCGCTCGCAAGCATGCCGTGAAGTTGCGCCGGATCGCCCTGATCGGCGGCTATCTGGCGGCGATCTGCGCCGTCGGCGTCGGGCTCAATATTCAGGGGCCGGGCGAGGGCGCCCTGGCGCTTCTGGGCGCGGCGCTGGCGACGGCGGGGACGCTGGTCGAACGTTGGCTGTTCTTCGCCGAAGCGCGCCACGTGGTGACGCTCTATTACGGCGCCGACCGCGCCTGATCCCAGGTTGGGAATTCGAATAAGGGTGTGACGATCATCACAGCCGGTTCATATGGATTTTGACATAACCCTGCCAGAAGCGTATATCTGCGCTTACAAATAAAAAGAAAAACAATAACGACTTGGGCTCCGTGATGGCATGTTGGAGCAGCCATCCGTTAGGAGTTCGACAAAATGGCCGAGACCACCCAGACCCCTGGTGGCACCCCCCAGACCCACACCCTGTCGGCGTCTGGGGCTGATGTCTTGACCCTGCCCGAGGGTCTTTCCGTATCCGAAGCCGAATTCGCGGTCGATGGTTCCGACCTTGTCCTGACCTTCCCCGACGGGTCGAAGGTCACGGTCGAGAACTATTACGAGCAGGCCCAGCCGCCGCAACTCGCGTCCGCCGATGGCGCCAACCTTTCCGGCGACATGGTGGTGCAGCTTACGGGCACGCCCGACAGCGCCAATTCCTCCACGATCCAGCAGTTCGCCGATGCCGCGTCCGGCACCCAGGTGATCGGCGGCACCGACGGTGCGCCGATCGGCACGGTCAAGACGCTGACCGGCGAGGTCTGGGTGACCCGCGCCGACGGGACCCGCGTCCAGCTCCAGGCCGGGGACCAGGTTTACCAGGGTGACAGCATCGAAACCGGCCCCAAGGGTGCCATCGGCGTGCTCCTCGCCGACGAAACCACCTTCTCCATGGGCGAAGCCAGCTCGATGGTCCTGGACGAGATGGTCTACGACCCGGCGACCCAGAACGGCTCTCTCAACGTGTCCGTGGTTCAGGGTGTGTTCACCTTCGTGTCCGGTCAGGTCGCCAAGACCGACCCCGACGCCATGAAGATCGATACCCCGGTCGCCACCATCGGTATCCGCGGCACCCAGGTCGGTATCGAAATTCCGCCGGCGGGCGAGGGCGACATGCAGGTCGTTCTAATGCAGGAAGCGGACGGCTTTGTCGGCGAAGTCGTGATCGAGAACAATACCGGCCAGGTCGTGATGAACCAGGGTGGGGACTTCGTCTCCATCCCGAGTTACGATTCCCAGGCGTCCCAGCGCGGCCACATGAGCGACGACGACATCGTCGAACGCCACGCCACCACCCTGAAGCACCTGCCGGTCGAGTCCACCGACGGCGAGCGCACCTCGGGCAACCACTTCGGCCTGCAGGAAGACATCGAACAGGGCACCAATCAGGAGCAGGGGCAGCAGGGCGACCAGCCGTCCGCCGAGGAACTGGCGAACACGGAAACCGCCGCCGGCGGCAACCAGGACGAAACCCAGCAGCCGACGCCGGAAGTCGATGCGCAGCCCGAACTGACGGATCAGCCCTCGGCCGAGGATCTGAACAATCTGGATACCCAGGCCGGCGGCCAGCAGGGCTTCCAGGAAGACTTCACCAACGTCACGACCGAGGTCGATCCCTTCGCCTCGACCCCCCAGGATGCGGGGTTCGGCGACAACAACACCCCCGCAAACAACACGACGTCCGAGACCAATACGGGCACTTCGACAAATAACCCGAGCGGAACCGAACAGGTATTCGTCGGCGACGGCGCCTCCGTCAATGCAGGCGCCGGAAGCGGTCTCGAAGACGGCACCATCAATCTGCCGTTGACGGTCAACAAGGTCGATGCGAACGACACCCTGTCGGTCACCCTGACTGGAATTCCCGAGGGTTCTGTCCTGCGCAGCAACGGTGCTGAAATTGTGGTGACCGGCGGCTCGGCGACCTTGACCGAGGCCCAGATCTCCGGCTTGAACATCACCCCGCCGGAAAACTATTCCGGTTCCTTTAACATCGGCGTATCGGCGACCACGATCGAAGGCGGCGTGATTTCCAACGCGACCACCGGGACCATCACGGTCGATGTGGCGGGCGTTGCCGACGTGCCGACGCTATCGATGTCGGCCGGCGAAGAGGCGGCCGGCGCCATTCCGTTGAGCATTACCGCGACCACGCCGGACATCGACGGCAGCGAAACCGTCAGCGTCACGATCAGTGACATTCCGGTCGGTGCGACCCTCAATCTGGGCGACGGCCTGACCTTTACGGCGACGGATGACAGCACCAGCATTACCTTGTCGCCGGAACAGCTTTCCGGACTGACCATCGTTCCGGTCGGCGAGGGCGAATTCACCCTCAGCGTTACGGCGACGACGACCGAGACGAACGGCGACAGTCTGACGCTGGCCCCGCAGTCCCTGGTCGTTGATCCGGCCAATTTGGCCGACGGCGCGACTCTTGTGTTGGGCGATGTCAGCGGCGACGAAGACACGGCCATCGCCCTGCCGATCTCCATCGACAAGGCGGACGAAAGCGAAACGGCGGAAATCACCCTGTCCGGCATTCCACAGGGTGCGGAACTGTCCAACGCCAACGGCCCGATCACGGTCAACGAAGATGGCACGGTAATTCTCAGCGAGTCCGATCTGGAAGGCTTGCAGATCACCCCGCCCGCCAACAGCGATGCGGACATGTCCATCGGCGTTTCCGTCGTCACCATCGACGGCGACAGCACGTCCGAGCCGACGACCGGCACGATCACCGTCGGTGTCGATGGTGTCGCCGATGTGCCGACACTGGAAGTGGGTTCGGCGGTTGAGGGAACGGGGTTCCGCGGCGATGCGATTCCGTTGGATGTTTCCTCTGCCCTGACAGATACCGATGGCTCCGAGACTCTCTCTGTGTCCATTTCCGGCGTTCCCGCCGGTGCGACTCTGTCGGCCGGTGCCTATGACGCGGAATCCGATACCTGGACCCTGACTCCAGAGGAACTGGAGGGGCTGTCCGTCAGTGTCGCCGACGACTATGACACCGATTTTCAACTGACCGTTACCGCGACCTCGACGGAAGCGGACGGCGACACGGCAACCCAGACCGCGACCATCGACGTCGACGTCAACCGCGACGTCCTGACCGGCGGCGACGATACGTTCCAGATGGATGACGACGCGGTCGTCTACGCGGGCGAGGGCGACGACGCCATCACCGGCACGGACGGCGACGACGCCATTTTCGGTGAGGCTGGAGACGACATTCTCATCGGCGGTGCCGGCAGTGACCTGCTGGACGGCGGCGACGGCATCGATACGGTCGATTTCTCGGCTCTGGATCCGGATTCACCGCTGTACATCGACCTCGGCGAGGGCGAAGCGACGGTCGGCGACGATCTCGATACCCTCGTCAGCATCGAGAACGTGATCGGCGGCGCCGGCGACGACATCATCGTCGGTTCCGACGGCGACAACGTGCTGGCCGGCGGCCTTGGCGACGATACGTTCACCGGTGGCGGTGGCGATGATACGATCATCGGCGGCGACGGCACGGATACCGCCGTGTTCGAGGACAATTTCGAGGAGTTCACCGTCAACCTGGACAGCGACAGCGGCGAGCTGAGCGTCGGCGGCAGTGATCTCGACGGCAACGATACCTTGATCGATGTCGAAGTTCTGCAGTTCGGCGACCTGACCATCACGGTCGAGGACCTGTTGAACGCGGCCATGCCCGACCTGGACGTGTCGGCGATTGACACCAGCACGGTCGAAGACGTGCCAGTTGCCCTGCCGATCAGCACCTCCCTGGCCGATGGCGTCGCCGACGGCACCGAGACTCTCAGCGTGACACTGTCCGGCATTCCCGAAGGGGCGGTGTTGAGTGTGGATGGGGTGCCGCTTGACGTTGTCGACGGCGCGATCACCTTCGCCGACGGCGTGGTGCCCGAAGGCCTGGCCATCCTGCCGCCGCCCAACAGCGCGGAAGACATGCAGATTACCGTCAGCGCCACGTCCCAGTCCGTGGCCACCGTGGACGGCGTGGCCCAGACCACGACTAGCGAACAGGTCCTGAACGTCACTGTGGCCCCCGACGCGGAAGCACCCGTGGTGACCGCCGCCGGGGCGGATGCCCTGACCTTCAACGAAGACGCCGGCGCCATTGACGTCGGCGCCCTGTTCGGCGCCGTGACCGTGGAACCGGGCGAGGAAATCGCCTCCTTCACCATCGGCGGCCTGCCCGAAGGGGCGACCCTGTCCGGTCCCTTCACCGAAAACACCGACGGCACCTTCACCATCGATGCCGCGGACCTGGGTGATGTGAAGCTCAACCTGCCGGAAAACTTCGACGAGAATTTTACCCTTCAGGTTTCCGCCACGGCTTCGCAGACCGACCCGGAAACGGGTGCTGTCGACTACGAAACGTCCGCGCCGATCGACGTGCCGTTGAACATCATCGCTCAAGCCGACGCGCCGACGGTCAGCGTCGATGCCGCTTCCGGTCTGGAAGACGGTGGGCCGATTGCTCTGAACATTGATGCCGACGTGGCTGCTGAGGACATCAACGGCGAAGTCGTGTCCGTGACGATCACGGGCGTGCCGGAAGGGGCGACCCTGTCTGCCGGCACGTTCGATGCGGAAACGGGTGCATGGACGGTCGATGCGGCCGACGTGGAAGGCCTCACGGTCTCCTTGCCGGAAGACTTTGATACGGACTTCTCGTTGCAGGTCTCGGCCACCGCCCAGGAAACCGATCCGGACACGGGCGAGATCACCACGGCGACCTCCGCCCCGGTGGCGCTCGACGTCTCCGTCGTCGCCCAGGTCGATGCGCCGACGGTCGATGTCGAAGCGGCTTCCGGCAACGAAGACACCGCCATCGCGTTGGACATCAATCCGGCCGCCGCCGGCCAGGACCTCCAGGGCGAGGTGACCTCGGTGACGATCTCGGGTATCCCCGTGGGGGCGACCCTCAATCTGCCGGGCGGTCTGACCTTCACGGCGACGGACGCTAATTCGACGGTTTCCCTGTCCCCGGCGCAGTTGGAGGGCCTGACCATCACGCCGCCGGCCGACAGCGCCGACGACTTCCAGCTGACCGTCACGGCGACGGCGACGGAAACCGATCCGGATACGGGCGAGGTCACCACGGCGACCTCCGATCCGGTTGCCCTGGATGTGACTGTCCAGGGTGTTGCCGACGGCGCCCAGGTGACGGACACCGCGGCCAGCGGCGCCGAAGATACGGCCATTCCGTTCTCGGTCGATGTGACGGAACTGGACACGGACGGCTCGGAAACGCTTTCCGTGACCCTGTCGAACATCCCCGAAGGTGCGATCATCACCCGCAACGGCGAGGCGCTTGAGATCGTCAACGGTCAGGTGACCCTGGGCGAGGGCGAGCTGGACGGCCTGGCGATCACGCCGCCGGCCGATTTCTCGGGTGACCTCGACCTGACCGTCTCGGCCACCACGACGGACGAAGGCGATGTGTCCGAAACGGCGTTGGGCACCGTATCCATCGACGTGACCGGTGTCGCCGATGGGCCAGACCTGGATCTGAGCGATGCGCTCGGCGACGAAGACACGGCGATTCCGCTCGATATTTCGGCGACTCTGCCGGACGGTTCGGAAACGCTCAGCCTCAGCATCTCCGGCATTCCCGACAACGCCACGCTGACCATCACCAATCCGGGCGGACAACAGGTTCCGGTGAACGTGGTCGACGGTGTCGCGGAAATTCCGCCGGGCCTGATCGGCGGCCAGATCTACATCACCCCGCCGACCGACAGCGCCGACGACTTCCAGTTGTCAGTGACGGCGACTTCCAAGGATGGTGACTCCACCGCGACTTCGGCGGGCACCCTCGACGTGACAGTGCAGGGCGTCGCCGACGGCGCTCAGGTAACCGATACCGCGGCCTCCGGTGTCGAGGACACGGCCATTCCGTTCACGGTCGATGTGTCCGAACTGGACACGGACGGCTCGGAATCCCTTTCCGTCACGTTGTCGAACATCCCCGAAGGCGCGGTTATCCTGCGCAATGGCGAGCCGGTTGCCGTCAACGAAGACGGCACGGTGACCCTGGGCGAGGGCGAATTGGACGGCCTGGCGGTCCTGCCGCCGGCCGATTTCTCCGGTGCCTTCGACATCGCCGTGTCGGCGACGACCACGGACGAAGGCGACGTGTCCGAAGCCGCGCTCGGCTCGATCTCCGTCGATGTGGCGGGGCAGGCCGATGGCGCCGCCCTGAACGTGGCCGATGCTTCGGGCGACGAGGACACGGGCATCGCCCTGCCGATCACCATCGACAAGGCGGACGAAAGCGAAACCGCCGAGATCACCCTGTCCGGCATCCCGGAAGGGGCGATCCTGTCCAACACCAGCGGCCCGATTTCCGTGGTCGACGGCATCGCGGTGCTGACAGAAGCGGACCTTGCCGGCTTGCAGATCACGCCGCCGGCCGACAGCGATGCGGACTTCAACGTCGGTGTTTCCGTCGTCACGACGGACGGTGTTTCGGTCTCCGATCCCGCCACCGGCACGATCAGTGTCGGCGTCGACGGTGTTGCCGACGTGCCGGCCTTGACGGTCGATAGCGCCGTTTCCGGCACGGAAGACGGCGGTTCGATCGCGCTCGACATCGCCTCGTCCCTGACCGATGTGGACGGCTCGGAAAGCCTCAGCATCACCATCTCTGGCGTGCCCGCGGATGCCACGCTGTCCGCCGGTATGAAGAACGAAGACGGCACCTGGACTCTGTCCTCGGGCGATCTCGACGGCCTGTCCGTCACCCCAGGCGCCGACAGCGGCGAAGACTTCCAGCTGACCGTGACCGCGACCTCCACGGAAGCGGACGGCGGCGACACGGCGTCGCAGACGGCGACCATTGATGTCACCGTTGCATCGCAGGCCGATGCCCCGACGGTGACCGTCGATGCGGTCTCGGGCCTTGAAGACGGCGCGGCCATTCCACTCAACATTGACGCCGACGCGGCGGCCCAGGACGTGCAGGGCGAGGTGACAGGATTCACCATCTCCGAGATTCCGGTCGGCGCTGTTCTGAACCTGGGCGGCGGCTTCCAGTTCACGGCGACGGAGGGCAACACCTCCGTCAACCTAAGCCCGGCGATGATTGAAGACCTGTCCATCGAATTGCCGGAGGACTTCGACGAGAACTTCTCGCTGCAGATTTCGGCCACGGCCCAGGAACGCGACCCGGATACGGGGGCGATCACCACGGCAACCAGCACGCCGGTTCCCCTGAATGTCGAAGTGGTGGCCCAGGCTGATGCCCCGACGGTCGCGACCCAGGATGCGTCCGGCGTGGAAGACGGCGGCCCGATTGCCCTGAACATCGACGCCGACGCGGCGGCCGAGGACATCAACGGCGAAGTGGTCTCCGTGACCATCACGGGCGTGCCCGAAGGGGCGACCCTGTCCGCCGGTACGTTCAACGCCGATACCGGCGCCTGGACGGTCGATGCAGCGGATGTGGAAGGCCTGACGGTCTCCCTGCCGGAAGACTTCGATACGGACTTCTCGCTGCAGGTTTCGGCCACGGCGCAGGAAACTGACCCGGAAACGGGTGCGGTGACCACGGCGACTTCCGATCCGGTGGCGCTCGACGTCTCCGTCGTCGCACAAATCGACGCACCGACGGTTTCCGTCAATGCGGCGTCCGGCGTCGAAGACGGCGGGACCATTCCGCTGAACATCGATCCGGCCATGGCGGCCGGTGACATCGCCGGCGACATCACGACCGTCACGATCTCCGACATTCCGGTCGGCGCCACCCTGAACCTGGGCGGCGGCTTCCAGTTCACGGCGACGGAGGGTCAGACCTCCGTCAGCCTGACGCCGGAAATGGTTGAAGGTCTGTCCATCTCCCTGCCGGAAGATTTCGATACGGACTTTGCCCTTTCCGTCACCGCGACGGCCCAGGGCAGCGATCCGGAAACCGGCGAGCCGTCCAGCGCCACCAGCGCGCCCGTGTCCCTGGCGGTCGCGGTCGGTGCCGTGGCCGATGCGCCGACGGTTGACGTCAGCGACGCTTCGGGCGTGGAAGGGCGCGGTCCCATCGCGCTCGACATCGATCCCGCGGCGGCGGCCGAGGACATCAACGGCGAGGTCGTCTCCGTGACCATCACCGGCGTGCCCGAGGGGGCGACGCTTTCCGCCGGTACCTTCGACGCCAATACGGGCGAATGGACCCTGACGCCGGCCGATCTGGACGGCCTGACCGTCTCTCTGCCGGAAGATTTCGACGAAGACTTCTCGCTTTCCGTCACCGCGACGGCCGAGGAAACCGATCCGGAAACCGGTGAAGTCACCACGGCGACCTCCGATCCGGTCGCCCTGGACGTGTCCGTGCAGGCAATCGCCGACGCCCCGGATGTGACCGTCGATGCCGCGACTGGCAACGAAGACACCGCCATCGCGCTCGATATCGACGCCGAAGCGGCGGCACAGGACATCAACGGTGAGGTGACGGGGGTTACGATCTCCGGCATTCCGGCCGGGGCGACCCTGACCCTGCCGGGTGGCCTGACCTTTACCGCTTCGGAAACCAGCAACAGTGTTACCCTGACGCCGGCGCAGCTCGAAGGCCTGACCATCACGCCGGCAGCCGACAGCAGCGACGATTTCCAGTTGACGATCACCGCGACGGCCACGGAAACGGATCCGGAAACCGGTGCGGTATCGACGGCGACATCGGCGCCGGTGGCGCTCGACGTTACCGTTCAGGGTGTCGCCGATGGCGCGCAAGTGGTGGATACCACGGCCTCCGGCGCCGAAGACACGGCCATTCCGCTAACCATCGACGTGACGGAACTGGATACCGACGGATCGGAAACCTTGTCCGTGACGCTGTCGAACATCCCGGAAGGTGCCGTCATCACCCGCAACGGCGAAGTGCTGAACGTCGTCGAGGGCACCGTGACCCTGGCCGAAGGCGAACTGGACGGCCTGGAAATCACGCCGCCGGCCGATTTCTCGGGCAACTTCGATATCACCGTGTCGGCGACGACCACGGACGAAGGCGACGTATCCGAAACCGCCACCGGCACCATCAGTGTCGATGTGAGCGGCGGCGCCGACGGTGCCGCGATCACCTTGGGCGCGGCCCAGGGCGACGAAGACACGGCCATCGCCCTGCCGATCACCATCGACAAGGCGGACGAAAGCGAAACGGCGCAGATCACCCTGTCCGGCATTCCGCAGGGGGCGGTGCTGTCCAACGCCAACGGCCTGATCAACGTGACCGACGGCGTCGCGGTGCTGACCGAGGCTGATCTAGCCGGCCTGCAGATCAAGGCGCCCGCTGACAGCGGTGCGGACTTCCCGCTGAACGTTTCCGTCGTCACCACGGACGGCGACAGCACATCCGATCCCGCGACCGGCACCATCAATGTCGGTGTCGATGCCGTCGCCGACGTGCCGACCCTTACCGTCGGCAGCGTCACCGGCGGCGAAGATTCGGCGATCCCGCTGAACATCACAGCCGGGCTGACCGACACGGACGGCTCGGAAGTTCTCAGCGTCACCATTTCCGACGTGCCCCCGGGCGCGGTGCTGACCCTGGCGGACGGCTCGTCCTTCACGGCGACGCCGGAAAACACCACCTTCCTGTTCGCCGGCGACCAGCTTGGCGGCCTGACCATCACGCCGCCGGAAAATTCCGATGCGGATTTCTCCCTGAATGTGGTCGCGACGTCGCTGGATACCGATCCGGACACGGGGGCGGTGACGACCAGCTCGGTCGAAGGCGCCATGACCGTCAGCGTCGATCCCGACGCGGATGCGCCGACCCTGGTGCTCGACAATGCGGCGGGTAATGAGGACTCGGCCATCGCGCTGAACATCGATGCCGGCCTGACCGACGCCTCGGAAGTTCTCAGCGTGACGATTTCCGACATCCCCGAAGGGGCCACCCTGACACTCGCCAACGGCACCGAGTTCACGGCGTCGGAAGGCAACACCAGCTATGACATCGATTCGTCGGATCTGGCGGGCCTGACCATCACGCCGCCGGATGACTCCAACGAGGACTTCAACCTGACGGTGACGGCGACCTCGACGGAATCGGACGGCTCCACGGCGACCACGTCGTCGGCGCTGAACGTCAACGTCACGGGCGTCGCCGACCTGCCGACCCTGTCGGTAACCCTGGGTGAAGGCACGCCGGGCACGACCTCGGGCGGCGAAGGCGCTGGTTATGTCATTGATACCAGCGGCGCCGTCGACCTGACCGGCAACAATGCGCAGAACCATCAAGGGACGACAGGTGACGATATGTTCGTCGTCAACCGTAACCTGAATGGCAACGAAAACTTCATCATGAAGACCGGCAACGACACCGTGGTCGTCAACGGCAATACGGCCGGCGGCACCAACTTCAACATGAGTGAAGGCAACGATATGGTCGTCATCAACGGCGATATCGGCGGCAACACCAACGTCAACGGCAGCGGCCAGGAAGACGTGTTGATCCTCGGCAAGTCCTCCGATCACTACCAGTTCCAGAACTACACCGAGAGCGCCAGCGGCCTGATCAATACCCAGATCATTGATCTGGATACGGGGCAGACGCTGACCGTCAACAACATCGAAACCATCGCCTTCGGTGACGGCACCTACCGCGGCAACGCCGATCTGCTGCCCGATTACAACGCCGGCGGCGAATCCGTGGTCACCTATCCGTTGGACATCACCTCCGAGCTGCAGGACATCGACGGCTCGGAAACCCTGTCGATCACGGTTTCGGGCCTGCCCGAAGGGGCGGTCCTGTCTGCCGGCCAGCCGAACGAAGACGGTAGCTGGACGCTCGACCCGAGCGATCTGGCAGACCTGACCCTGACCGTGCCGAGCACGGCGGAATCCTTCGGTCTGTCCGTCACCGCGACCTCGACGGAAGATGACGGCGATACGGCGAGCATTTCGACCTCGGTCGGCGTGACCGTGGACGACGTCGCCTCCGATCCGAGCCTGAACCTGACCGACGCGGTCGGCACGGAAGACCAGCCCATTCCGCTGGACATCTCTGCCGCCCTGACCGACACCGACGGCTCGGAATCCCTCAGCATCACCCTCTCGGGCATTCCCGACGGCGCCCTGCTGAAATCCGGCGACACGGTTCTGGTGGTCGAAAACGGCGAGATCACCTTCGAAGACGGCGTGGTGCCCGACAACCTGACCATTCAGGCGCCGGGCAACTCCGACGAGGATTTCGCGTTGACCGTTTCGGCGACGTCGACGGAATCCTCCACTGGCGACCAGTCGACCGTTACCTCGACCCTGAACGTTGCCGTGAGCGGCGATGCCGATGCCCCGACCCTGACGGTCGATCTGGGCGCCGGCGTACCGGCGGGCGGTTCGGAAGAGGTGCCGGGCAGCGTGACCGTTGCCAACGTCGGCAATGCTTCGGCCGGGTATCACAATTCCTATGGCTATTACGTCATCGGCGAAGACGGCACGCCGCAGTCGGGCCAGATCATCTGGGGCGACGTCAAGGACAGCGTGGGCGACACGTTCACCCTGGACGGCGTCGATCCGGCTGATATCGGGTTCTTCGTTATCCCCAATGGTGACAGCCTGAACAACAATCTATCCGACGGCATGAGCGTCACCTTTACCCAGGACGCCAGCGGCGAGTGGCATGTCGTCGGCCCGAACGGGCAGACCCTGTCAGGCCAGGGCGACCCCGTCCTGTTCTCGGACCCGGCTCTTAACGAAAACCAGTTCGACTACACCCGGGATTCCGGTAGCCCCGGCAACCAGAATTGGGAAGACCTGGTCGGTGGCGGCGACAACGACTTCAACGACATCAACATGAATGTCGAAACGGTCGCGACGCAGCCCGGCACCGGCGGTCCGGAATTCGTCGAGTACCCGCTCGACATCAATGCCCTGCTGACGGACACGGACGGCTCCGAAACCCTCTCGGCGACGATCTCCGGCGTACCCGAAGGGGCGACCTTGACGCTTGCCGACGGCACGGTTCTGACCTCGACCGGCTCAGACGAGGCGTTCGATCTGACCGCAGGCCAGTTGCTGGGCATCACCCTGACGGTGCCTGTGGGCGCGGAAGACTTCGACCTGAACGTCACGGCGACGGCGACGGAAGCTGACGGCGACACGGCCACCGTGTCGACCAGCGTCGGTGTGGACGTGCCGGTGTTCGACAGTGAGGCATCTGATCCGACGTTGACCGTCTCCGACGCCGCGGGCGTCGAGGACGGGGCCATCCCGCTCGACATCGCGGCGGCCCTGACCGATACGGACGGTTCGGAATCCCTGACCGTGACCCTGTCGGGCATTCCCGACGGTGCGATCTTGAAGTCGGGCGACACCATCCTGACCGTCGATAACGGCGCCATCACCTTCGCCGACGGCATCGTGCCCCAGGACCTGACGGTCACCCCACCGACCGACTCCGGTGAAGACTTCGACATTACGGTTTCCGCGACCTCGACGGAAGAGGCCGGCGGCGATACCTCGACCACCACGGGCACGATCAATGTCGCCGTGGCGGCCGTCGCCGATGCGGTGGCCTTGGATGTCTCCGATGCGACGTTCGACGAAGGCGCCACCACCGTGCCGCTCGACATTTCGGCCAGTCTTGGCGACCTGGACGGTTCGGAAGAACTGACCGTGACCATCTCGGGCGTGCCGGAAGGCGTGACGCTGAGCGGCGGCGAGAAGAACAGCGACGGTTCCTGGACCCTGTCCGGCGACGATCTGCAGGATCTGACGATGACCCTGCCGAGCGGCGAGAGCACGACCTCGACCCTCTATTCGCAGAACTTTAACAGCCTGTCCGACGGCACCATCTCTGCCGGCGGCGACAACGGCTTCTCCTCCACAGGCGGTTACACGGGCAATGACTACCGTACGGCCGTGGACAATGATCGGTTCGAATTCCAGAACCCGGCGGGCGGCAGCATCTCCACCTGGTCGAGCGCCGATATCGATATCTCGGGCCAGGAAGACGTGTCCTTCTCCTTCAACCTGAAGGGTTACGGCGACATGGAGAGCAGCGGCCACGGCGCTGATTACTTCAAGGTCATCGCCGTGGTCGATGGCGTCGAACACGAACTGATGACCCACAACGGCGAACTGGACGACTGGTCGACCATCACTCTGGATAATATCCCCCAGGGCGACTCTCTCGTCATCAAGATGGAAGTGCGGACCACGGCCAGTGACGAAGTCTACAAGATGGACAATTTGTCGGTCGAAGGCACGACGACGGTCGTCGCAGCGCCGGTCGAGGACTTCAATCTGGAAATCACGGCCACGGCCGCCGATACGGACCCCGACACGGGGGCGGTCAGCTATTCCTCGACCGAAGCGAACCTGTTGGTGACGGTCGCGGCGGAAGACGATGCCTCGGCGCCGACGGTGACCGTGTCCGATGCCTCCGGCGCCGAAGACATGCCGATCGCGCTCGACATCACGGCGGCCCTGACCGACATGGACGGCTCGGAGGAAATCTCCTCGATCACCTTGTCGGGCATTCCGGCGGGCGCGACCCTGAACCACGGCACCCTCGACGAAGTCACCGGCGATTGGTCGGTTGAACTGTCGGACCTGGTCGACCTGGAAGTGACCCCGGCGCCCAATTCCAACGAGGACTTCCAGATCACCGTTTCCGTGACCTCGACGGAATCCAACGGCGGCGCCACGGCGACAACCACGGCGACCCTCGACGTGGACGTCAGCGGCGTGGTCGATGACTTCACGGTCGCGACCCAGGACGCCGCCGGCCAATCGGGCACGGAACTGCCGCTCGACATCTCGGTCGATCTGACGGATCTGGACGGCTCGGAAACGGTCAGCGTGACCCTGACGGGCATCCCCGAAGGGGCGACCCTCAACCACGGCACCTTCGACGAGGGTTCGGGCAACTGGACCCTGTCCGGCGACGACCTGGACGGCCTGACCATCAGCCTGCCGGAAACGGTCGAGGGCGAGGGCGGCGGCGAGCCGGTCTCCCTCTATTCCCAGAACTTCAACGACACGTTCGACGGCCAGACGGCGTCCTGGGGCGACAATGGATTCTCGTCGACGGGCGGCAGCTGGGGCGATGACGACCGCACCGCGGCGGACGACGACCGGTTCGAATTCCAGAACCCGTCGGGCGGTGACATTTCCACCTTCACCACTGCGACCATCGACATCTCGGGCCAGGAAGATGTTTCCTTCTCCTTCGACATGAAGGGTTATGGCGACCTGGATAGCTCCGGTTCCCATGCGGATTACGTGAAGGTCTTTGCCGTGGTCGATGGGGTCGAACACGAACTGATGACCCAGAACGGCGATCTCGACGATTGGACGACCTTTACCCTGGACGACATCCCCCAGGGCGATGAACTGGTCATCAAGATGGAAGTCCGGACCACCGGCGGCGACGAAAAATACAAGATCGACAACTTGGCGGTCGAAGCCACCCCAGCCGCGGCCGAGCCCCTGGAAAGCTTCCAGATCGGCGTGGAAACCACGGTCACGGAAAGCGACGGTGCGGCCGAGACCCATTCGACGACTCTCAACGTCGACATCAACAACGACGCCGAAGCCGACGCCCCGACCCTGACGGTCACCGAACAGGCGCCGACCACGGAAGACGTCGCGGTGGCACTCAATATCGCCGCCGCCCTGACCGACACGGACGGTTCGGAAACCCTCAGCGTTACGCTGTCGGGCATTCCGGACGGCGCCGTGCTGAAGTCGGGCGACACGGTCCTGACGGTCGAGAACGGCGAGATCACTTTCGCGGACGGCGTGGTGCCGGACAATCTGTCCCTGACCCCACCGGCCAATTCGGACGCGGATATTGAGCTGACGGTTGCCGCCACCTCGACGGAACAGAACGGCGGGGCCATGACGACCATGACGTCGACGATCGACATCGACGTGTCGGCCTTGGCCGACGTGCCGACGATCACCAGCGTGACGGTCGGCGAACCGGTTATCACCGAAGGCACGGACGGCGTCGCCGAAACGGTGACCATCAGCACCGCCAACTTTGGTGAAAGCGATGCCGGCTTCTCGATTGCGGCCCGGACGATCAATCCGGACGGAACGCTGTCCGAAGCCTCGGGCGACAACGTGTCGACCAACGGCTCGCCGCTCGGCTTCGGTGTCACGGGCAATGCGTCGGGTGCCAGCAGCGAACTCGGGTACAGCGATTATCACGAGGTTTCGGAAGAGCTGATCGTCACTTTCGACGACGACGTCTCTTCGGTGGATGTGTCCTTCGCCTGGCTTTCCTCCAGCGAACAGGCGTCCTACAAGCTGTTCCGCGATGGCGTCGAGGTCGGCTCGGGCACGGTCAACGGCGTGACTGACGGGATCGATGATCCGGTCACGCTCAGCGCCAACGGCGGCTTCGATCAGATCGTGTTCTCGGCCCCCAGCGGCGACAACGATTACCTGATCAATTCGATCAACTTCGAAACCCAAGGCGGCACGCCGGACGTGGCCGAGTATCCCATCGACATCGTTGCCGGCCTGGCCGATGCCGACGGTTCGGAAAATCTGTCCGTGACCATCGGCGGCGTGCCCGAAGGGGCCAGCCTGTCGGCCGGTTCGGACAACGGCGACGGCACCTGGACGGTGTCCGGCAGCGACCTGGAAGGCCTCAGCCTGACGGTGCCCTATGAGGACGAAGTCGAAGCCTTCGACCTGTCCTTCACGGCGACGGCGACCGAGCAGGCGAACAACTCCACGGCGACTTCGTCCGCGGTCGTGGTCGCGGCGGCGGCGGTCACCGCACCCGAGCCGGAGCCGGAGCCTGCCGAAGAGGACTTCGACGGCGCGGACATGGACGGCGAGGACAACAACAACGACGAGATGGTTGGCGGAGATACGTCTAAGGACGATTGGACCGGCAACTATCAGGCTGAAACCTTCGCCGGCTCGACCAAGAACGACGATCTCAACACCGGCGGTGGCGGCGATACGCTGTACGGCGGCGCCGGCAACGACGAGTTGACCGGCAGCTGGGGCAACGACACGTTCTTCGGCGGTTCGGGCAACGATGAGCTCGAAGGCGGGGACGGTAATGACCTTCTGTACGGCGGTTCCGGCAACGACGAGATCGAGGGCGGCACCGGCAACGACGAGATCCAGGGCGGTTCCGGCAATGACGAGATCGAAGGCGGTGACGGTAACGACCTGCTCTACGGCGGCGCCGGCAACGACGAGATCGAAGGCGGCACGGGCCACGACACGGTCTACGGCGGTTCCGGTGACGACGAGATCGAAGGCGATGATGGCAACGACCTCCTCTACGGTGGTTCCGGCAACGATGAGATCGAAGGCGGCTCGGGCCATGACACGGTTTATGGCGGCGCCGGGAACGATGAAATCGAAGGCAACGACGGCAACGACCTGCTCTACGGTGGTTCCGGCAACGACGAGATCGAGGGCGGCTCCGGCCATGACACGGTCTATGGCGGCTCGGGCAATGACGAGATCGAAGGCAACGACGGTAACGACCTGCTGTATGGCGGTTCCGGCAACGATACGATCGAAGGTGGGTCCGGCCACGACCAGCTGTTCGGCGGCCTTGGCGACGACTTCCTGGAAGGCGGCTCGGGCAACGACATCCTGTTCGGCGGCGCCGGGAACGACGTGCTGAACGGCGGCTCGGGCAACGATACCTTCATCTTCGATGCCGACTCGGGCCATGACATCATCGAAGACATCATGCTGCAGGACACGCTCGAATTCCAAGGCGAGCAGTTCGACATGAACGATATGATCTTCTCGGAGAACGAGGAAGGCGACGCGGTCATCTCCTTCGCGGGCAAGGACGACATGTCCGTGACCCTGGATGGCGTCAAGTACAGCGACCTCGACACCAACGGCGACGGCAATGCATCGGAGGGCTACTCCGTGACGCAGACCGACGACGGGTTCACCGTGAACATCGACGACACCTGACCACACCCCTCTTAGATCAGGTAACTGAAAAGGCCGGACGCGTCATGCGTCCGGCCTCTTTTCTTGTTCGTTGGGAAGGCCGGTTGCTTGTTAAGCGCGCCGGCCTGTCGCCTATAGTTCCGGCTTGTCCGAGGCCGGCGGGTCGCGGAAGTGTGCCCACTTTTCGATGCCGCCCCGGTTTTCCAGGAAGTTCATGAGCGCGCTGACCGGGCGGTGGTCGAACTTGCTGCCGGTTTCCTGCATCAGGATGTCGATGACCTTGCGGAACTCCATGGCCGGGCGCCAAGCACGCGCGCTTGCCATGCCGACGAAGGCATTGGCGACGGCCAGAACCTGCGCCGTCGGGATGATGCGGTCGCCGGAAATATGGAAGCGGCCGGTGCCGTCCCAATGCTCGCCCATGTGCAGCACGGTCTTGACCACGGGGCCTTCGAAGGTCACGTCCTTCAGAAGGTCGGCGGTGACAAGATAGGTTGAGGCCAGAAGTTCGCGTTCCTCGTCCGTCAGATTGCCGGTCTTGGTCAAAACCTCGGGCGGCACGAAGATTTTGCCCAGGTTCATCAAGCTACCGGCGATGTCGACGGTGTGGATTTCCACTTCCGTGAGCCCCATTTCCTCTGCGATCTCGCGGGCGACCTCGGCCGTGCGGGTCGAATGGTTGGCGGAATAGGGGTCGCGGCGGTCGACCACGCTGACCAGGGTGTCGATCAGCTGCCGCATCATGCGTTCCGACCGGCGCCGTTCGCGGGACAACTCGGAAATGTCCTCCAACACCATCAGCACGCCCGGCGGATAGTCGCGGTCGCCGCGCAGCGGAATATGGTCCGACTTGATGACGTGAATGGCGTCCAGGTCGTTCGGGTCCGCGTCCGGGTCCGTGAAGGTGGAGATATGCTGTTCGCGTTCGAAGGTACGCAGGACACCGTTGTTGATTTCGGCCAGGCGTTGTGCCTTCACTGGGCCCATGACGCTGGCCATGGACTTGCCCATCATGTCCTCGGCGCTGATTCCGGCGGCGTTGGCCGCCGGGGCATTGGCGAAGGTATAGGTGGTGTTGCCGTCGACGGCGACGATCTCCGTCGGCTGGCTGTCGGTCACAACCTTCATGAACTTGGACATGTTGGAAAAGCGCTCGAGTGCCACCTTCATGTCGGCCATGGCCTGCTTGGCACGGACCGACGCCCCATGGGCCCAGACCGCGAAGAACGACACGGACACGCCGCCGATGATCAGCAGCAGCACGATCAGGGTCGTGCGCAGGCGGGTTTCCGTGGACGCCAGGGCTTCCTCGGTCGTGACCTTGCGGACCAGAACCCAGCTCGGCACGTTGGCGATGGAGCGCGAGGTGACGAGAACTTCCGTGCCTGTGTAATCGCGTTTCTGGGCGAATCCGCCGGTTTTCTCCAGTGCGTAGGCAGCGGCCAGATCGGGCGTGTCCATGGCCATCTGGCGTTCGAAGGCCTTGGTCCCGTCGGCCAGCGGGGTCAGGTATTCGACTGTATTGCCGACCTTGCGGGCGATGAAGCTTTCCGAGGTCTTGGACAGTTCGCCCGGCTGTTTCAGGCGCTTGAACAGATCCTCGTCGACGATCTTGATGCCGATGACGGCGCCGATTGCCTTGGCGCCGGCGCCTTCCTGCAATTTGAAGATAGGCAGCACGAAACCAATGGTCGGCTCGTTGGTCGGACCTTTGAAGATGTCGATGACCGCCGGATCGCCTTGCAGGGCCTGACGCGCGGCGTCGCGGATGCGCTTGTTCAGGGGGGGCATGTCGGGGGTCGAGACGATGGCGTTCAGGTTGGTGTCGATCAGGCCGATGCCGGCGACGCCCGGGCGTTCGATGTTGGCAGCGATTTCGCCCACTGGCGGTGGCGCCTTGAATCCCGAACGTTCGGCGGTGGCGATCAGCAGGTTGCGCAGGAAGCCGACGGAAGCCGAACTGCTGGCATTCGAATCGAGGGCATCCAAGGGGTCGGCGAGGGCGGGCGAGGGCGCTTCGGCCGGGGCCTTGTCCTTGCCGTCCGTCAGTTCCGAGGACAGGGCGGCGCCCAGGTCGCTGCCCAGGGTGTCAAGAGACGGGATGGCGGTCACGCCGCCGCCTTGCCCGGCGGGGGCCGTAGCATCCTTCTTGGCGCCGGCGGAGGCTTCGGACAAGTAGAGTTGCAGCGAGGCGTTCTGCGTCAGTTCGCGCATATGGCCGAACTGTTCCTCGACCCATTGGTTGACCGCGGCGGCGCGGAAATCGGCGACGATGCCCAGGCGGACCTGCCAGTTCAGGCGGTCGCGGTCGCGTTCCTTGTCGATGAACTGCAGGGTGAAATGGATGGATACCGCGATCGCCAGGGCGGCCACCGCCAGGATGGCCAGCGCGACCTTGTTGAATTCGCGCTTCGCCTTCTTCGGCTTCGGCTGGTCCGCAGGCGTCTCGGTATCGGTCGTTTTGGTTTCGGCTGCTTCCGCCATGGTGCTCCCCAACGGGCGGTTTCCCTCGCGCGTTCGGGGCATATTAGAGACTTAACCCCTTGCGGCAAAGTCGTTTTCCGCCCATGTGAGTGGGGTCACGGCGACGCGCCCCGGCAAAGGACTAGACTTTGCGCCGTCCAAGTTGGCCGGCTGCGCGCGACGCGATATAATCGAAGCTGGCTCCGCAACGGATGCCGGGTGGAAAAAAGACAGTGAAAATCCTACGTTGCATTGGTGTTCTGCTTCTCGCGATGACGGCCGTCGCGGCCCTGCCCGTGGGGGCGCTCAGCGCCTCGCCCGAGCCCAGCTTCTTCAATACCACCGAAGTTCAGTCCGACGACCTCAAGGCCTTCACCAAATGGCTGGGGGCGCTTGAACGCTTCACCCAGGCCCGCAAAAGCAACGCGCCGATAAAGTGCTATCCGGGGCCGGGACAGATGCAGATTTGCGGCAATGCGGATTGGATCGAGTTCCTGAAGAGCGTCAAGGACCTGAACAAATTGGACCAGTTGCGTCAGGTCAACGAACGCATGAACAAGGCGACCTACGTCCAGGACAAGAACAACTGGGGCCAGAACGATTACTGGGCCACGCCGCAGGAATTCATGGCCCGCTTCGGCGATTGCGAGGATTACGCGATCATGAAGTACCTGTCCCTGCGCATGCTGGGCTGGGACGACAACGACCTGCGCGTGGTCGCGGTCAAAGACCTGAACCTCAAGGTTGGACACGCGATCCTGGTCGTCTACATGACGGCCAAGTCGGGTGAGCGCATTCCGCTGGTGCTCGACAACCAGATCGGCACGGTGGTCAAGGCGTCATCAATCCGCCACTACCAGCCGGTGTTTTCCATCAATCAGAAATCCTGGTGGCGCCACCTGGGTTAAAACCGGGGGCTGGCCGGTTCAATCGCGCCGGGGGCCCGTGCGTCGGGGCGCGCTGCGCCGGGGGGCTGCCCGGCGCTCTTCCTGGCGGCGGTCGTCCTGGCCCGGGGGCGGGCCGTCCTCGGCCTGACGGCGGTCGCTGTCGCGCCGTTCCTGCGTGCGGCGTTCATCGCCGCGCCGCTCCGATTCCTTGCGGCGGTCGTCTTCTGCCGTCATCTTGTTTGTTCCCTTTGTCTTGCCGCCCGGTGCCGGGCGGATTTCCTAATGTCCAGCTTAGAAAAATCAACCCGTGACGCCAAGGATTTCTAGTGGAATTCGGCGACTTGGGATAAAACACGGCCCATGACGACTGAATCCAAACTGCCCCCATCGGTGGCCCGCCGCCGGACCTTCGCCATCATCTCGCACCCCGATGCCGGTAAGACCACGCTGACGGAAAAGCTTTTGCTGTTCGGCGGCGCGATCCAGGAAGCCGGCGCCGTCAAGGCGCGGGGCGAACGCCGTCGCGCGCGCTCCGACTGGATGAAGGTGGAGCGGGAGCGCGGCATCTCGGTCGCGTCGTCGGTCATGACCTTCGACTACCAGGAAAAGACCTTCAACCTGCTGGATACGCCGGGCCACGAGGACTTTTCCGAAGATACCTACCGCACGCTGACCGCTGTCGACAGCGCCGTCATGGTGATCGACGCGGCCAAGGGGATCGAGGCCCAGACGCGCAAATTGTTCGAGGTCTGCCGACTGCGCAACGTGCCGATCATCACCTTTATCAACAAGATGGACCGCGAGGCCCGCGATCCCTTTGATCTGATGGACGAGGTCGAACAGGCCCTGGCGCTGGACGTCACCCCGGCAAGTTGGCCCATCGGCATGGGCCGCAACTTCCTGGGCTGTTATGACCTGTTCAAGGACCGCCTGGTCCTGATGGAACGGTCCAAGGGCGAGAAACCGGACGAGGGCGAGGCCTGCGAGGGGCTGGACGATCCGCGTCTCGACGCCTTGCTGCCGGAACATGCGGTCAAGCAGCTGCGCGAGGAAGTCGACATGGCGCGCGGCCTGCTGCCGGAATTCAACCTCGACGCCTACCGCGAGGGCCACATGACGCCGGTCTATTTCGGCAGCGCCCTGAATAACTTCGGGGTGCGCGAGGTGTTGCAGGGCCTGGGCGAACTGGCTCCGCCGCCGCGCCGCCAGCATACCCGCGACCGCGATGTCGATCCGGCGGAAACCAAGGTGTCCGGCTTCGTGTTCAAGATCCAGGCCAACATGGACCCCAAGCACCGCGACCGCATCGCCTTCATGCGCATCTGTTCGGGCAAGTTCACGCGCGGCATGAAGATGAAGCACGTGCGCACGCAAAAGACCCTGACCATCCACAATCCCGTGCTGTTCCTGGCCCAGGACCGGGAACTGGCCGAGGAAGCCTGGGCCGGCGACATCATCGGCATCCCCAACCACGGCAATCTGCGCATCGGCGACGCCCTGACCGAGGGCGAGGACCTGGTGTTCACCGGCATTCCCAATTTCGCGCCGGAACTGCTGCAAAAAGTCCGCCCGGCGGACCCGATGCGCGCCAAGCATCTGGGCAAGGCGCTACAGCAATTGGCGGAAGAGGGCGTCGGCCGGGTGTTCAAGCCGACCATGGGCGCCGATTGGATCGTCGGCGTGGTCGGCGGGTTGCAGTTCGACGTGCTGGCCGACCGCATCCGCACGGAATACGACGTGCCTGTGCATTTCGAGCCGACGGAGCTGTACACCGCGCGCTGGGTCGACGCCGACACACCGCAGGCCATGAAGGCCTTCATGGACGCCAACCGCACCAGCATGGCCGAGGATCACGAGGGCACGCCCGTGTTCATGGCGCGCAACGCCTGGCACCTGAACCACACCCAGGAAAACGCCCCCGGCATCCATTTCCACCGCACCAAGGAAAACGCGGGAGAATTATGACCGACGGCGCCGACCCCTGGGCCAACCGCGGCCCCAAGATCAAGTTGACCCCGGAACAGAAGGCGGCGGGGATCGAACGCATCCTGGCCGAACGCCCCCAGGGCGAACCGTTCCGGGTGTTCGCCTTCGGCTCGCTGATGTGGAATCCGGAATGCTGCGTCGCCACGACCTTCGCGGCGACGGTCCACGACCATCAGCGCCGCTTTCAGATCTGGTCGACCCGGGCGCGCGGCACCGACGACCAGCCGGGCCTGGGCCTCTGCCTGGTGCCGGAACCGGGGCAGTCCTGCAAGGGGCTGGTTCTGGAACTGGACGAAGACGTATTGGCGGAAGATCTCAGGCGTCTGTGGGACCGGGAACAGAATTCCGGCGTCTACCGGCCGACCTGGATCACGGCGGACAGCCTCGACGGCCCGGTCCAGGTGATGACCTTCGTCGCGATTCCCGACCATCCCCATTTCGTGCCGCCCCTGCCCAGGGAAACCATGGCCGACATCATGTGCAAGGCCGTGGGCCGCTACGGCACCAATCACGACTATCTGGTGCGGCTGCTGGAGACCCTGGAGGCCCTCGGTGTCGAGGACCCAGACTTGGCGGACCTGAACGCCTGCATCAAGGCCAAGGCCGCAGGCTGATCCGCCCGGGCGCGGTTTCGGGCTTTCAATCGACGATGAAAAGCGTGGCGCCGGTCGCGGTCGATGACCGATGTGGCTCCGCGTTGTCGGCGACCTGATAGCTCATCCCGGGCGTCAGCACGAAGGTCCGCCCGTCTTCCAGTTCCGTGTGCAGTTCGCCTTCGAGGCAGAACAGGATGTGACCTTTGACGCACCAGTGGTCGGCCAGATATCCCGGGGTGTAGTCGACCATGCGCACGCGGATGCCGCCGAAGGTTCGGGTCCGCCAATAGGCGGTGCCGGTTTCTCCCTGGTGTTCCGTGCGCTCGACCGCCGACCAGTCGGTGGTGCCGAAGGGAATGTCGTTCATCTGCATGGTTATGGCCCCTGGTGTTTCACGACCTTCTCGCGGTGGTAGATGTAGATGCCTGATCCGGCGATGACGGCCGCGCCGACGAAGGTCCAGACGTCCGGCCATTCGCCGAAGAACAGAAACCCGGACGCCGCCGCCCAGATCAGGTTGGTGTAGGTGAAGGGCGCCACGGTGGCGGCCGGGGCCAGGGTGAAGGCTTTGATCAGCGCGAAGTGGCCGAGCGTGCCGAAGATACCGGCGCACAGCAGCATTCCCCAACCCAGGGTGGGCAGGGGCGTCCAATGGAACGGCACGGCGGTGCTCATGATCATCGCCCCCAGCAATGCCGAATAGCACAGCGTGGTCAGCACGCTTTCGCTATGGCTGAGGAAGCGGGTCGAGACCTGATAGAACCCGTGGGTCATGGCGGCGACCAACGGCAGCAGCGCCGCCAACTGCATGGCGTCGCCGCCCGGGCGGATGATGATCATGGCGCCGGCAAAACCGATCACCACGCCGGCCCAGCGGCGCGGGCCGACCCGTTCCTTCAACAACGGCACGCTGAGCGCCGTGACCACCAGAGGGGCCAGCATCATGATGGCGCTGGCCTCGGCGATCGGCACGTACTTGAGACCCGTGAAGTACAACCCCGTGGTCACCAGCAGCAGTAGGGAGCGCACGAGTTGCAGGCCCAGGTTCGGGGTCACCAGCAGGCGGCGCAGCCGGGGGAATAGGATCACGGCCAGCACGGCGACCTGAAAGAAATAGCGGCCCCACACGACCTGGACCACGGAATGGGTCTTCACCAGTTCCTTGGCGATGCTGTCCATGCTGACGAAACAGGCCATGGCGACGACCATCCACAGCACGCCCTGGCCCGCATGGCCGTCGGCGGCTTGATTGGCGGGCGGCGGGCTGGATTCTTGGTCCATGGGGTCTCGGGGGCTGGAGGGCGGAAGCGCCGCTCTGTCATGGCGGGGTGTCGGCCCGGCGTCAATATGCCTTTGGCGCAGGAGGGGGTTGCAGTGGCTAGGCCCCTTGGCCGACGGCCCGTTCCCGCCGCCACACGTAGATGCCCGACGTGACGATGACAGCCGCCCCCAAGGTGGCCCAAACGTCCGGCCGTTCGCCGAACACGATGAGCCCGACCAGGGTCGCCCACAGCAGGTAGGAATAGGTATAGGGCGCCACCACAGCCGCCGAGGCCCGGGCGAGGGACTGGATCAGGGCATATTCGGCGATGATTCCCGCGATTCCCGCCGCCGCCAGAAGCCCCCATTGCGCCGTTTCCATGGGCGCCCAGTGAAAGGGCACGACGGGGGTCATGATCAGCGCGCAGAACAGGACGCTGTAGGTCAGGGTGGTGAGCACGCTGTCCTCGCGGGCGACGAAGCGGGTCACGACCTGATAGAGGGCATGCAGCAGGGCCGCCGCCAGCGGCAGCAGGGCGGCGATCTGCATGGCCTCCGTCCCCGGGCGGATGATGATCATGGCGCCGAGAAAGCCCGCGGCGACCCCGGCCCAGCGCCGCAAGCCGACATGCTCCTTCAGGAACGGCACGGCCAGCGCGGTGAAGGCGAGGGGGGCGAGCATGGCGATGGCCCCGGATTCGGCCAGCGGCACATAACGCAGCCCCGTGACGTAGCAAACCGAGGTCGCAACCAGGAACGCCGCGCGTAGCGCCTGGAGTTTGACCTGACGGGTGGATAGCAGGCGCGGCAGGCGCCGTGCCATGACGGTACACAGGACCACGGCCTGCACCACATAAATGCCCCAGACGACTTGCAGGGGGGCTTGCGTGCGGACGAGATGCTTGGACAGGGAATCCATCACCGTGAAGGCGAACATCGCCGCGAGCATGCACAGGATGCCGATGCGGGCGTCCGTGGCGGCGCCGGATCGGCTGGGGGGTGTCGTGGGCTCTGCGTTCATCGGGAAGTATCCCAAGGGTGGTGGATCGTCGTGGCCGCGCAGTTTCGGTGCCGGTGGCGGTGCCGTCAACGCTTGGGCATGGCAAGGTGTGATGCCTGAGGATCCGCAGTCTCGAATTAACGCTGTCCCGCGCCGTTACGCGGGGTAAAAGGGGCGGCCATGTACGAAGCCCCGATCCGCCCCGGCGAAACCTGGTTCGCTGCCCGCCTGCGCCGCCACCTGGGGGAATTGATCCGCTTGGCGGTGCCGACGGTCATTTCGCGCCTGGGGGTGTTGATGATCGCCCAGGTCGACGCCGTCATGGTCGGCCATGCGGCGACGGCGGAACTGGCCTATCTGAACATCGGCAACGCCGTGGTCATCAACATCATCGTCGCCTGCATGGGTTTGTTGCTGGGCACTCTGGTCATGACGTCCAACGCCTTCGGGGCGGAAGATTACCGCGCCTGCGGGGCGGCCTGGCGGCGTTCCTTGCCCATGGCCTTCGGCCTGGGGCTGATCGGCCTGACCATCGCTTGGCAGGGCCGGGATCTGATGGAAATCCTCGGCCAGACCGGCGATCTTGCCGCCGGCAGTGGTGCGGTCGCCCATATCATGGGGATCGGCATCTTGCCGGTGCTGATCTTCCTGACCACCAACTTCTTTCTCGAAGGCCTGCGCCGTCCTTTGCCGGGCATGGTGCTGATGCTGTTGGCGAACGTCTTGAACGTGGGCCTCAATTGGCTGTTCATCTACGGCGCCGGGCCCGTTCCGGCCATGGGGGCGGAGGGGGCGGCCTGGGCAACCACCATCGTGCGCTGGGCCCTGGCGATCGCGATCGTCGCCTATGTATGGTGGCTGCCGGACCGCGACCGCTTCGGCCTGCGGGCGCCCGATCCCGACCCGGCGGCGGGCCGCACACAACGGCGCATCGGCTATGCCACGGGCCTGGGCATGGCGGCGGAATCGGCGGCTTTCACGGCGATGATCCTGTTCGCCGGATGGCTGGGGGAACTGTCGGCGGCGGCCTACGGCATCGCCTTCAACCTGCTGGCCCTGTTCTTCATGGTCGCCATCGGCATCGGCGGCGCGACCAGCGTGCGTGTCGGCATCGCCTTCGGGCGGCGCGACCGGGCGGACATGGAACTGGCGGGCTGGACCGGTCTGGGCGCCAACACGGTGCTGGCCGGTTGCATCGGCCTGTTGATCTTTTTTCAGGCCGATCTGCTGGTGGGCTTCTATACCGCCGATCCGGCTCTGGTGCCGATCGCCCGCTCCCTGGTCGTGGTCGTCGCGGGGGTCCTGGTGCTCGACGGTGGTCAGGCGGTGATGGCCCAGGCGCTCCGTGGCCGGCGCGATGTCTGGGCGCCCATGATCTGCCAGATCGCCTGCTACGGCGGCGTCATGGTGCCGGTCGCTTACTGGGTGGCGATTCCGTTGGGCTTTGGGGTTCAGGGGTTGATCTGGACAGTGATGGGGGCCAGCGCGATCTCGATCGTTCTGCTGGCCGGGCGGTTTCGCCTGTTGGCTCGCCGGCCCCTCGGCTAGCCGCCGTCAGGCGCAATCAACACAAGTCGGTGTCGATGGGTCGTAATCCAGGCGCTTGGCGGGGATGTCCTCGCCGCAGGACACGCAGTATCCGTAATCGCCCGCGTCCATGCGCTCCAGCGCCGCGCGGGCGCGCGCCTTTTCCGAGCGGCGGCGGTCGGCGGTCGCCTCCTGCATGGCTTGAACCTGCAACGCGTCCATGCGCGACAGGCGGCCTTGGGTGGTCTGGTCCAGTTCCACCGGCCGGCGCGATTCCTTGGTCATGGAATCGAGGGCGTCCAGATCGTCGATCAGCGCCTCCAGGCGCTCGCGGTATTGGACAAGCTGTTTCTTGGTGAACGGGCTTTTCATGCCCGAATGTTAACCCAGATTCGGGCCGGGCGTCAGCGCAGTTCTTCGACCGGCGTCACGCCCAACACGTCCAGGCCCGAGGCGATGATCGTCGCCGTCGCCTGCACCAGGGCCATGCGGGCGCGCGAAACCTCGGGCGCCTCGCCCTGGATAAAACGCAGGCTGGTGTCGTCCTTGCCCATGTTCCACAGGCCGTGGAAGGCCGAGGCCACGTCGTTCAGGTAGAAGGCGACGCGGTGCGGCTCGTGGGCTTCCGCCGCCTGTTCGACGATGCGCGGCCAGGCCGCCATGATCTTGACCAGGTCCAGTTCCGCCGGATCGGAGAGCAGGGACAGGTCGGCCTGGGCCAAGGCCTCGGCCAAGGTATCCAGGCCCGCCAACTCGTCGGGCGCCGAGCGCAGCACCGAGCGGCAGCGCGCATGGGCGTACTGGACATAGAACACCGGGTTGTCGCGCGACTGCTCGACCGCCTTGGCCAGATCGAATTCCATCTGGGTGTCGCTTTTGCGGGTCAGCATCAGGAAACGCACGACGTCGCGGCCGACTTCGTCAATCAGGTCGCGCAGGGTCACGAAATTGCCGGCGCGCTTGGACATGCGCATGGGCTCACCATTCTTCATCAGGTGGACCATCTGGCACAGCTTGACGTCCAACTCGGCCTTGCCCTCGGACACGGCGGTGACGGCCGCCTTCATGCGCTTCACATAGCCGCCGTGGTCGGCGCCGAAGATGTCGATCATCTGCGTGAAGCCGCGCTTGAACTTGTCCAGGTGGTTGGCGATGTCGTTGGAGAAATAGGTCCAGGACCCGTCCGACTTCTTCAGCGGGCGGTCGATGTCGTCGCCGAACTGGGTGGCGCGGAACAGGGACTGGGGCCGGGGCTCCCAATCGTCGGGGGCGGGTTTGCCCTTGGGCGGCTCAAGCACGCCCGTATAGATCAGGCCGCGGTCGGACAGGGTCTGGTAGACGGCGTCGACGGCACCGGCGGCGACCAGTTCCTTTTCCGAGGTGTAGACGTCCTGCTGGATGCCCAGCGCCGCGAGGTCTTCCTTCACCTGGGCCATCATGCGCGCCACGGTGAATTCGCGGACATGGGGCAGCCAGGTGTCCTCGTCTGCGGTCAGCCACTTGTCGCCGTCGGCTTCGGCCAGGGCCTGGCCCACGGGGATCAGGTATTCGCCGGGATACATGCCTTCGGGAATGTCGCCGATGTCCTGGCCCAGGGCCTCGCAATAGCGCAGGTAGGCCGAGGTCGCCAAAATCTCGACCTGGGCCCCGGCGTCGTTGATGTAGTATTCCGTGGTCACGTCGTAGCCGGCTTTTTTCAACAGCCGGGCCAGCACGTCGCCGACCACGGCCCCCCGCGCATGGGCCACGTGTAGCGGTCCGGTCGGGTTGGCGGAGACATATTCCACGTTCACCTTGCCGGCGGCCTTGCCGAAATCGGAATCGCCGTAGGCGGTGCCCGTGGTCAGGATTTCCGCCAGCCGCGCCTGCCAGAACGTATCGGCCAAGCGCATGTTGATGAAGCCCGGACCGGCGACCGCCGTTTCCGTGACCTCGGGCAGGGTGTTCAGCCGGGCCGCCAGCAGGTCGGCGATGTCGCGGGGCTTCATGCCCGCGGGCTTGGCCAGAACCATGGCGGCGTTGGTGGTGATGTCGCCGTGGCTGGTGTCGCGCGGCGGCTCGACCGTAAGGCGCGCAGTGTCCAACCCGGCGGGCAGGGCGCCTTCAGCGGCCAGGGCGTCGATCTGGCGCGTTACCTCGGCCTGGAAATGCTGGAACAGGTTCATGGGTCGTCCGGTCCGGAGAAGGCTTAAGGGAATGCATGGGCGCCCCTAGGCGCGCCGGGTTTGTCCCAGAATTGCCCAATGGGGTCAATAGGCGGGGTCGATGGGGCGGCATCATCGGGGGAAGCTGGTGCCGGCTGCAGGATTTGAACCCGCGACCCCCTGATTACAAATCAGGTGCTCTACCAACTGAGCTAAGCCGGCTTAAGGCGGCGGTGCCTGGTTCCGGGCGTCTTCTTGGAGACAGCGTCCCCATGGGCCGGCCCGACGGGGCCCGGTCACCCGTCTTGCGCGCCACGTATACTCTCAAGCCCCCGTCGGGCACAAGCATGGAGGGCCAGCTTGGCCTATTGGACGATGAGTCAATAAACCGTAACAAAAACGTCGTAGAAACGTCGTTGATCCGCAATCCAGCGGCACGGGGGAAGATCAGCATGTCCGAACGGTTTGATTTTACCAAGATGTTCCGCGGCGACGAGAAGGTGCGGACCCTCAAGGCCGGGGATGTCCTGTTCCGCGAGGGCGAACCGGGCGACCTGATGTACGTCGTGACGTCGGGCGACATGGAGATCATGGTCCGCAACCATGTGCTGGAACGTACCGGCCCCGGCGGCATCGTCGGTGAACTGGCCTTGGTCGACAACAGTCCGCGCAGCGCCACCGTGACCGCGGCCTCCGATTGCGAGGTCATCCCGGTCGATCGTCGCGGCTTCGCCTTCATGGTCCAGAACACACCGTTCTTCGCGCTCCATGTCATGGGCGTGCTCGCCGACCGCCTGCGGGATATGAACGCGCGTCCCTTGGCGGACTAGTGGATCGGATTCAAGGCCCCCTACTCAGGGGCCGAGCAGGCTGCCGAGGCCCTTTTGCTCAAGCTGCTTCAGGGCCTCCGGCGAATACCAGACCACGCCCACGACATGGCTGACCGTGCGCCCGTCGTCCGACAGCGGCAGGCGCAGGATGGTATGTGTCTGGGTGGGGCCGCTTTCGAGCGCGAAGCCGAGAACATGGGCGCAGGCGGCACGATTTTCGCGGATTTCCAGGTGTTGCTTGCGCAGATCCTCGGCGAGTTCAGGAGGGGATAGCTCGTAAGGGCTCCTGCCGGTCATGTCCTTGCCGTGGATCAGCGTCATCTTGCTGCCCCAAAAGCGGTATCTGTTCGCGTTCACGTCGTCGAACACGTCGATCACCAGGGTCGTCGGCAGAACCCGTGGTGGCAGAAAATGCATTTCGAATTTGGGCCAGGGACAAGCCAAATCTTCGCCGCCCCGCGCGCGCCAATGGTCCAGCACGTCGGTCAGCGGCGCCGTCAAATCCGACAACGGCAGCCTGTTGCGAAACACCGCTTCGTTCTTCCCCCAAAGAAGGCGGGGTTTCCCCCCTTATTAGAACTTCGCGATGTGTACGCCTATTGACTACCGGGAGGCAAGACCGGACGTCGCCGGGCCGCTTCATACAGGGCGACGGCCGCCGCATTCGACAGATTCAGGCTTTCCATGGCCGACTGGATGGGAATCCGGACCAAAAGGTCGCAATGCTCCTTGACCAGGCGGCGCAGGCCGGCCCCCTCGGCGCCCAAGACCAGGGCGATGCGCCCCGACAAGTCGGCGTCGCCGATCAGTGTCTGGGCCTCGCCGTCCAGGCCGAGACACCAGAATCCGCCCGCCTGCAACTGTTCGAGGGCACGGCTGAGATTGGTGGCGACGACCAGAGGCACGGTTTCAAGCGCCCCCGAGGCGGCCTTGGCCAGGGCCCCCGTGGCTTCCGGCGCGTTGCGGTCCTGAACGATCACCGCCAGTGCGCCGAACGCCGCCGCCGAACGCAGAATGGCGCCCACGTTATGCGGGTCGGTCGCCTGGTCGAGTACCAGGACCAGGGCATTGGGCGCTGATCCCGCCTGGGCGCAGATGTCTTCGACCGCCGGGGTGTCCAGGGGCTGGGCCAATACGGCCAGGCCCTGGTGCACGGCGCCCTGGGGCAACAGGGCATCGATATCCCGCCGGTCCAGGGTTTCCGGGGCCGGGCGGTCCGGGGGGGCTCCCTTGGCGCGGAGTGCCGCGGTGACCTCATCGGCCTGACCGGGGGCCGCGACGATGCGGGTAATTACGCGACGGGGGTTCAGGAGGGCCGCAAGGGCGGCGTGGCGGCCGTAAATCCAGGCCGCGCGGCCGCCGCCGCGGGGGGCGTGGCTGTCCTCGGGTTTTGCCCGGAAACGGGCCTTTGGGTGGGGCTTGCGCTTGCTCATGGGGGGATTTAACATGAAACCACAATTGAAGTCTGCTGGAAGCCTCTCTTGATTAAGAGAAGGGGAGGGGCCTGCGGGCTATTTTACTATGTTTTGGCGTTGACAACCGGTTGCTATTCCTCGTATTCCCACGGTCCGTCCGGCGTGCCGGCCGGGCAGATTTCACCGTGGTGCTGCGAAATTCCGGAGAACGGGTCCCAGGAGGGGTGCCCGAGTGGCTAAAGGGGACGGGCTGTAAACCCGTTGGCGTACGCCTACGTTGGTTCGAATCCAACCCCCTCCACCATCTCGTTACCGGGGGTTGGCGCATTGAATCGGGGCCTGGGTGCCGGTTGGTGAACTGCTAGGATAACAGGCGCGGTGAGCGGATAAAGACGGCGTTAAAAAGAGTGCGGTGCGGCGAATAGGAATAGTTGAACCCAAGTCCCATGTTAGGGCGGACGGGCTTGCAAGGCGGCGCGACGCCAAGCGGGTGTAGCTCAATGGTAGAGCAGAAGCCTTCCAAGCTTACGACG